>JACCDJ011651531.1_pt1 | contig 22700 bp, 19 predicted proteins | sample 7444481 | NCBI WGS metagenome assembly JACCDJ01 (sample SAMN15323435, study PRJNA562643) | freshwater metagenome | isolation source: river surface water | place: USA:Blue River Watershed | collected 2017-08-15 | reverse complement strand
TATACTAGCTACGGTTGCAACAACAGTTGAACTAACAGTAGACCCTGCTGGAACCCAACATGCAGGACTTACAATAAACGAGTTTGTGGTACTGTCAATACTTTGAATAATTGTACCATTTGGTATATAAGCACCAGCACTTAGGCTAGTGACAATCATACCAATTTGTAAACCTGTTACATCACTTACACTAATCTGTGTTTGACTTACTGCTGATGAAATTTGCTTCCAATAGTTGTATGCTTGTGTTGTCTGACCACTAAAGTTATACCAGTTATCAACGATAGGCAAGTTGCTTGGAGTCCATGCTACATTGTAAGTTACAAATTTTAATCCAGATGCTGGAACAACTTTGCTTACATATGAAAGTGCAGGTATGCTTGTACCGTCTCCTAAAATATTTGTAACAGAGTTAGCATCTATGTTTAAGTAGCCGTTACGAGAAATACCAAATGTAATCGTTCCGCTTGGTGTTGTTACGCCAGTGGCTGAATTTAAAACAATAGTATATGTTGTTGCTGGTAGTGTTGGTGGAGTTATGCTTTCTACATAGACTGGACTAGCAACTGGGAAACCTGTTCCTGATACAACATCTCCAACTTCAATGTCTCCTGCCACCGCATCAACTACAAGTGTTTTTGTTCCTGAAGTCCAACTGACCACAGTACTTGCTTGTGCAATTTTTAAAGGAGTTGTATAGCTTACAGCTCTATGTGTACGTCCGTGCCAACCAAATACGTATGTTCCTTTATTAATTTGATTAATAACAGTTGCTTGACTTATTTCTAATACAGCAATCTTATTATCACCAACTCTTGAACCTTGTGTCTTTGCTCCAACGTAACCACTAGCAACATAAGTTGCGGTAACTGTGCTGGCAAATTGTACTTGAGTTGTTGTACAAGCTGTTACTCTGTATGCACCGTTGTAGGCTGTGGTTGAAATACTATCATCTATTACATCGCTTACAGTGATAAAGTCTCCTACAGTGAACGGAGCAGTTGTTTGGGTTGCATAAGTAACGGTTACAGTTGTACCGTCTCCACTCACTCCGGTAACAGTCAATGCAGCATCGTAGTCAATGGCTCCTAAATTTGTTAAGTCTGTAGTAAATTTATAATAGTTAAATGAACTATCGCTACCTAGAATAGCAATATTATTAGGTAGTAATTCACCGGTTCCTTCGTTCAAGTTGTAAGCAAGAATACGATAGATATCTGCTAAGTTTTCATTATACTGCAACGCTGTACTTGGTCTAGTTGGATTAACGTTAGCAATATTATTGAACTTAATGTTCTGCAATACACGTAGAGTTACCATCTGTCCATCGTACAGAGCGTATGCAAGACCAGTAGAGCTAGTTCCATTATTACCTGCACTACTTAAATTCAATTTAAGAATGTTTTGTCCACCAAGTGTAACAACAGTATGTTCTACGCTACTAACTTCATAACGAGTAATTGATCCTCCGGCCATGCTGTGATCAATTTCCATTTCTGTTGTATTCGCTGGAATGTAGCTATAACCATAAACATAAACACTCAATGCTTGTTTGTTTATGGTAGGAGTCATCTCGCTAGCAAATTGTCCTGATTTATAAACACGAGCAACTTGCACCATGTCATAGGCAAGATTAACAGCATCAGGTTTTTCAGTTACATCGAATCCGCTAGCACGTAGACCGTATGTACCGTGAGCATTAGAGCCAGCTACAGAACGAATCTGTCCACCGTTATTAGCCCAATAGTGAGTATGACAGTAGTATGTAAATGTCGAAACTTGTTCTGATACACCACCATTAGTACAAAGAATAGCGTAGCCTAAGTCGTTAATCATAGCAAAGTCGTTTGCTAACATAGACTTGTTACCGCCCATTTCGATATTAACAACAAGGCCGCCACCGTCATTTAAGTAATTAATAACATCAGATTTGATTGTTTCAGTAGCGGCGGTTATCAATGCCTTCTGTGCTACTTTAGTAGGGTCTTGTCCAGATATTACTGGTGTTGTTCTTGTTGTAGGTGTGTCAAAGTCTCCGTCATCAAGATAGTCTTTAACAATGTCACATAGTGTACCAATCTTTGTATATTCTGAGTCGGTATTTAAAATGTTGTATGCAACATTGATAGTTTGATTAATAGTATTACCTGCTGAGCGTGTTACACTAGTTCCAAGAACCACGAGCTTTGCAACAGCATTCAATCTATCAACAGCAGCCACATAAAGATCTTCAACGCCACTAATCTGACTTGCTAGTGTTAGTTTTGAATAGAATGATTCAGCTATATCATAGGTCATCGAATTACCACCATACACTAAGTCATAAATCATAGCGTCGATGATATAACCAAAATTTTGTGAAGCCTTTACAGCACTATAGTCTGCATACTGTTTTAGATTAAATGTTGCTGCTGTGTAAGCTACAATTTCTGATTGTAAGAATGCGCGGTTAGCAATTAAGTAATCTCGAACTTTTTCAGCATTAGTAGTAGTGATACCTGTAGCACTTGGATATGTAATTGCCGGTGCTGCACTGATTCCTTGGTCAATTATAGTGTTAATAATTGCCATGCTGTCAGTTAATTCATTTTGTGAAGTAGGATCTGTCAGAGTAGCAACTGCGAGATCTCTAGCTTTGTTTAGTCCAGCAAGTGTTTGACTTTTTTGATTCGTTACTACTACACTAGCAGTTGCTCTTTGATAAGAAACACCAGCTTTAACTGTTTGATAGTTTGATCCTAAAACTAGGTCATATGTTACCGCGTCTAAAATAAGTCCAGTATCTCTTGCACAAATTTCATTATCATAGAAGCCTGCAGCATTATATGGAGTAGCTGTATCAATTTTTAATTTAACTGTTGCTGTTGATGCATTAAATGTCATTACATCGTTAATTTGATAACGACTTCCTTCTACAAAGAATGCGCATGGAGGTTGCGGAGGTCGAATATCAAGTCCGCTGTTGACTTCTCCAGTAATTGTGATAATTTCACCTTTACCGTTTGTGCCGCCAACTGGAATTAAGAATCCACTACCAAAGCCCCCTAAGTCGACATTACTTGCAGATAACCATTCACCTACTTTATAATATTCTCCAGGTACATTTGAAACAACGTTAGTTACTACACCATTTTCAACAGTAATGTTTGCAGTAGCACCAGTACCGCCTGTTGTAGCAGTCATAGTTCCTGATGCAGTTGTTAATGTTATATTATTACCGCCTTGTCGTTTACTTACTGTAATTAAGTTTCCACCAGGCGCATCAATCGTAGTAATAAAATATCTAGTGCCAGCTGTAATACCACCAAACGCTGTTCCTGTAAATGTAATGGCACCACCTACAACAAAATTGACAACACTATCTACTTTAATAGCATTAGTTGAAGCATAGGTATTTGTTACAGTACGAGTCAAACCAATCATTGGAACATTGTTATAAGTTGTAGTTCCGCTTGCAGGCAAATAACCGCTTCCACTTACTTCTGATGCTAAGTCGTAATTCTCAATACCGTCATATTCGATAGCAGTTATTGTACCACGTAGTCGTCCAGCAAATCCGTCAACAAATTGTCCACCAGCAAAACGTTTGCGGTTAATTGACTGACTGAATGAAGAACAAACTTGTCCGTAAGGCGACTTGGTTTTAATTTGACCTTCTGGGTCAAGTACCATAGCAAAGCCACCGTGTCCTTGGAAAGTCAGGTTACTTATACGAACTTGGTCATTAGTTAAAAATGCATCAATTTCTTTGTTATTTTTAGCTTCGCTAGACGGATCTAGCGGATTGGTTAGATAATGACGACCGTAGTTCAACGGATCATATAAATGCCAATTACCGGATGTTACTGTAGTTGCACTATCAAATGGATAGATTACACTACAGTTCATGAAGTTACCGCTGACCGAATCGATAAATGCTTTACCTCTTCGATCTGATCTCATTACTAAAATGCTTCCAGTATCTGTTGACAACACCACTGGATCTGTTGAACCTTTCTTTTCAGTTAAAGTAAATGAAGTTGTTGTTGGTGTTGTTAGAACATAATAAATTTTTCCAGCAATTAATCCACCAAACGCAGTTCCTCTAAAAATAACAGGATTACCAACAGTAAATCCGTGATTTGTACTTGTTGTAATTCTATTAGTTGTAGCAGCGGTAGCTGTGGCTGTTTTACTACCGTAATCATCCATTAGGATTTTTCCTACCCAAGATCCAGGAACTTGGCCAGTGCCTAGTGTAATTACAATCTTGTTAGTTGTTCCACCTAATGTAATAGATGACGCTGTTGCATAATCTAAATCGTAGTTGATAGGTCCTAATTCTAACGCATCAATAACAGAGTCTCGATAGAAGAATACTTTACGCCAAGGACTTTGACTAATACGATCTTTTGGTCTAACTATAGTTCTACGGAATTCATCTCCTCTGATACTAACGTTAGCAGGCACACGTATTGGATAATCTTCATAATAGATACCGCTTTCAACTTGAATAACAATATGATTTTCTCTTACAGTTTCGCCAAATTCAATTTCTTCGCCTAAGCTGAAGAATCCTGGCTTAGTTAATCGAACTTGTATAGTATCGGAACTTGCGCTAGTGCCTGGTATATATTTTACAATACTTCCATAAGCAGCAGATCCTACTCCAACTAATACTTTAGCAGGAATAATGTCATTGTTTCCAGGTGCGCCTTGGTCAACAAAACCATTACCTCCGTTATCAACAACAACGTTCCAGATACCTGTACCAAATGTTGGTGTTGGTGCAACACCAACACCGCCTTCTATGATATTAATCATAGTGTTTACATTGTATGTAAGGTCAGCAATAACAGCAGGTGTTACAGATTTTGCGGGGTTAGTTACCTGTGTAACTAGTGTTTGGAATCTTGTTGCTGTAGTTTGATTTAATACTTGAAGGTGAAGTTCTTTTGCAAAATTAATTGCATCTAGAGTTTCCTTATATTGCGTACCAATAGCAACAGCACGAGCACTAGCATTACGATAGTAACTCTTACCTGCGTTGATACTTTGATAAGTACCGCCTGTTATAAGGTCAATACTCATTGCATCAACAATTAAACCTACATCGCGATAACAAACAGCTTCGTCATAATTGAATCCGCCTTTATAATTCTCGTCTAACCAATCTGTAGTTCTTGTTGCAATGGCATTTGTGTTTAGGTCAATAATATTTTTTGTACTTACGAGGTCACTATCATACCCTGTTAAGTTTGGAATTTCTAAATCTGGACCGTCTGCGCCAGAAACTATAGTGCTTATATAATTAAATGACTGCCCTAGAGGAGTTGCAGCAATACCTCCGTCTGGGTATGCAACACCATCTATAAACTGCGGTGTTGAACTATAAGGTAAACCAGGCGCTGTATTCTGAATAACGTTAGTTGTTAATAATGTTCCAGCAAATGCAATTACATCTAAAATTTCTTGACTGTTGCGACCGTCATTGAACAGTTGTTCGCCTTTGTATCTTGCAGCACTATTTCCTCCATAGAGTAAATCGTATAATGCTGCTTCAACACAGTCAACGATATCTTGCTTTAATTGAATTGGATCAAATTCTGGATCAGCAACATACGATGGGTCGTTTATAGTTAACCACCCAAGAGCTTCGTCTGCAATAAAGTCAGTGTTTTGTACTATTAGTGCTAGGGCATCTTCGTATCCACTAGATGTACCTGCCGGAGCAACGTAACTACTTACAGTTCTAGTTTCAATGCCATATGTTAATAAATCGATTATAACTTGGAATTTGTTTGATATTGCTGTTAAGATAGTAGGGTCGTTGATAACAGGAAAATTGTTTTCAACATAAGTTATAGCATCAGATTGGTATAATGATTTATTAGTCTGAATGGCTGTTCTTGCAGTTTTTAATGCTGTAGCTGCACTTGTAAATGTTGGTGCTACAACTGCTGGTGCTGTTGTCTTATCTTGAATAATATTTTTGATTATATCAATACTGGCATTAGTTGATGATATTACAACATTACCATTGATTAATGTTTCGTTACGATATTGTTTTACGCTTTGTTGATAAACAGTTGCTGGACTATCACTGTTGACAATTGAAACAATTAATGTTTTTAAATAATTTAATAAACTTATAAACGGTGCAACTTCATATCCAGCAATTAGTTGATTAAGTCCATCCCAGTATCTTAAACCAGCCCATACTGACTGACTATTACCGCCATACATAAAGTCATAAATTAATGCCCATGAAATATATTGAATATCACGTTTGCATATGACTCTATCATATGATAAGTTTGGATATTCAGCTCCAAGATAAGCAACTGTTTCTGCTTGCAAGAAATCGATGTTTGCCATCATAAGATCTCTTGCACTTTCCTTACCAATTACTGTGTCTGGCTGACTAGTAAATGCTATTGCTGGAATATTGTCTCCAGATACAACGTTGATGATGTTAAGGATGTTTTGCTGTATTGATGACACAGCTGCAGGAATTGCACTAACTTGTGGTAGAGCCACAATGTTATTTTGTAAGTCAACTAATAGTTCTGTGAGCTGAGCTACGCTTATATTAGTATTTGAATATGGGAATAGTATTGCAACAAAAATACTTTGTAAATTGGATTGTAATACTAAGTCGTATGATAGCGCATCGACAATTTGACCCATGTAAACACTCAAAGCAGTATTGTCGTATGAAAAATCTAAAATTTCGTCTCGAGCATACTTGATGGCCTCAATAGTTTGACTTAACTGAGAACCAAGTACCTTTTCTCCGGTACCGTTAAAATAAAATGTTCCAGCTCTGTTACTGTTGAATGTTGTGTCTAGAACGATATCATAACCAACTGCATCTAAAATATAACTTACATCGCGTTGACATTTAGCTTTATCGTATGTAAAGGTATTAACGTATTTTTCATTTATGTACGCAATAGTTTCTGCTTGAATAAATTCTTTGTTTAATTGTAGTAAATCAAAACCATCTTGATAACCAGTAACTGCTATGTTACCGTCTTGCAAGTATACGTTATTAATTGTACTAAATGTTTGGTCTGGACCAATAGTATAGCTTAGTTTTTGACGATAAGGTCCTGGTTCTTGGTTAGCTAATGCAATAATATTTTCTGCTGCAAGAGCCGCTGCACCAATTGATTTATACGCATATTGCCAGAAGCGACCTTCCTTACCAATTGGTGTTTTTTGTTGTAAATCGTCGCCTGTTGCTTGGCTTACATATAAGTTTACTGCACTTGAAAAGACTTGGTTATCCACATAAAATTTTGTAGCAGCTTGTAAGTCACTAGCACCATTTGGTGTTCCATAGCCTTCTAGCGGAGAAGGGTGGTCGCTTAGTGTTAGCGGACCAGACATGGTGTCCCCTTTTCGAGAAACTAGAAATTTTCGTTGAACTGCTTCTGTAGATAGATAGTTTCCAACAAGGTCGGGATCGTAATCTGGATCAGAAAAATTAGGAAAATCAGGCTCAGCTCTTGGCTTTAAGGAGTTACTAATTTGATTTCCTGCTTGTACTTTTAAGAAGTTATTGTTGGCATAGTTAACAGTAACAGGCAACTGATTTATTGTAGTTTGTGCGGTTGGATTGGCAGTATTCCATGCAGTTACAATACTGTTACTTGGGTCAGCCATTCGAACTACTGTTAATCCGTTAGCATTTAAATGATTAGATAATCTTGGAGATAAGTCGCCAGATAGACCAGTTTGATCAACAGTGAATATAATATTAGCATCATCATCTGTATCAATACTAATGGCGCCTTCTGCTACAATATTTCTAGCTGTTAATTTTTCACCTGAATTATCAGTAACAATAATTTGATTAGGGTTGTAAGAATTTGGAGTATCGCTAAGATCGGTAAAATTAATGGCTCCGTCTACACCAAAAACTGCATACAGTTCGGTAAAGTTTTCGTTAACTTTTCTAAACGACTCGCGAATACTGTCGCCTGTGCCGTCGTTACCCTGTACACCAATATCGATAATTTGTTTTGACATTTATTTTATACTCCGAAACTTGAGCCGCAACCGCAGGTTGTAACTGCGTTGGGATTTTTAATTGTAAACTGAGAGCCCATTAGCTCTTCTGTGTAGTCTATTACTGCTCCTTGTAGATACTGCATACTCATGCTGTCTACAAGAACTTTGAATTCGTCTAAGGGAATTTCAAAATCGTCTTCGTTAATTTCTTCGTCGAATGTAAACCCATAGCTAAAACCGCTACAACCACCACCTTGTACAAAAGTACGTAAAGCCAGTTTAGGATTAGCTTCTTCATAAAGTAAGTCTTTGATTTTTGTTTTTGCTGATTCAGAAATAGTAATCATGATTGCCCTCGATATGGTATTTATCAAAAGGATTTTATAACCTTAATGTAAATACATGATGTACTTAGGACAAGAATACGCACAACAGTGCCACTATCGTAAGAGCAAATACGGCACTATGCATGCCTATATGCGTAAGAAAACTGTGCTTATATTTCAATGTGATTGTTGTGGGGGAACTTTTAAACGCGATCGCGGTAACATGGACCCAAAACGTCTAACTAATAACGTTTATCATGTATGCGGTAATTGCGATGCCAAGAAGTTTGCTCAGAGCAAAGGTGTTGAAGCACGTAAAGTTTGGGATATGCCTGTTAGCAGTCTTAAGACGATAGACCAACTCTAGAGCTAATAACATTCCAGTTGATTATCTTCCACTGGTTATTTAAGTAGCCTTTTTTGTCTGCTTGATAATCTAGTGCCCAAGCATGTTCCCACCAATCAATTAGCAGTACAATATCCATTTTAATTTCGTGATTTTTAATTGTTTTAATTTCGCCGTTTCGAGCTAGATAAACCCATCCGCTTCCTTGAATGCTCATAGCAGTTTTTTCGAATTCTTTTTTAAATTTGTCAAAATCTTTAAAATGTTTAGTGATAAATTCGCCAGCCGAGCCGTCTGGTTTATTAGACCCTTTAGGCGGTTGAAATTGTGTAAAGTATAAATCGTGAAGAAAAGCGCCTGCTTCATTAAAATCAGGATCTCCTTCTCCTGCATTATAACGATCAACGTAGGCTTTATACAGTTTGCCGTGGTGATAGTCTAACGACTGTTTACTTAAACTACGACCCAACTCAGTTTTTCCGTAAGGTAACTGGGTTTGTTTTAGTGTTTTAGTTGTCTTGCCTTCGTTTAAAACAAATTTAATAAAATTGTACATGGTTTAATATTTACCTATAAATATCTTGTCAAGCGGTCAACAGGGCATCCAAGGATCCTCAAGTTACTACTTTCCCTGTTTTTGGGTAGCACAGCCAACGTGAGCAAGGGGTAAATTGGCGCTTGACACTTTAAATTTGTATATTAACATAAGTGTTCCTATACTCGTTATGGTATTTTCCGTATAGCCAAATTTCATCTAACTTAGTATGTAAAAATTCGTATTGTTCATTTGACATGTCTCCCCATGCTCGGTGATTAATAGATGACCATGCCTGAAACGAATTCTTTCTAAAATCTTTAATATAGTTGTCAAATTCAATATCAAAAGTACGACTGTCGCGCAAATAGTAACCACTCCAGCTTGGGCATTCGTAATGATATTTTTTAATTCCGCCGTTCTTTTCTGCCCATAAATGATAAAGGGTAAACTCACTTTTCACTCGGGTGGATGTTCTAAACCATTCAGAAAACTCAGCTAAATTAGATTTAGTTTCTAGTAACGATCTAACTAATTGCGTATTAAAAAACACTGGAGTACAAATGTTAAGAGTTGAATCATTTGGCGGTGAATGTTCCATTCCAAGTGCTGTTTGATATTCATACCACATGTCTAGTGGCATAGTAAAATGACTGGGCCTATAAGGTAATCTATTATCGTTAGTAGGGTATAGATCAACACTCCATGAATTTATTAAAAAATTCTGACTGTCTAACACAAGATAACCTAATGTGTCAAATTCTTGTGCAATAGCAAATTTAAGTATTTGTTGAGTTTCCCAACCAACTGCCCACGGATTTTTTTGACTTGGTACCCATTTAGACCAACTACAAGGTATGTCGTCTCGACTGAGTATTTTTAAATTAAACGGTTCATACCAATGTTTAATAAGTTGATTAAAAGTTGTGTACCATTCAGCTTCGTCTTTCTTTGATTCATTTATTATAATATAGATGTCTTGTTTTTTAAGATTAGCAGGTAGCCAATTATTATAATAAATGGACATACTATGGGCTTGTAAAGCCAACATAGGAAGGTCTCTGATACAGCTTATAACAACAATAGGTATATTTTTACTCATATTCTAATATAGTAGCATATTTAATTATAAATAATCAACAAGGAGATCTATCATGATTGGATTTTTTAAATCACTATTTGGTAATAAACAGGCAGAAACTAAAGTGGAAGAAGCGCCATATAAAGTTGAAGCAAAGCCAGTTGAGGATTTAGCAGACATTGCTATTGCTCAGCGACCAACACCTATTGCTCAACAAGCTACAGAAGCAATGGTTGAATCGGTTAAACCTGCACCAGCTAAAAAAGCTCGTGCGAAAAAACCTGCAGCTGCTAAAAAGCCACGCAAGCCAAAGCAACCAAAACAATCTTAATCAATCTTTTTAAGTCTGGAAAGATACTGATTTAAATCAATTAGTATCTTTTCTTTTTTCTTTTCAATATCGTCTGATATTGCGATTGTCTCTAACTCTTCGAGTTGTTCTCGAAGAGTTTCGATGCGATGAATTAATTGTTCTCTAGATAAGTTTGAGCTTGTCTGTACAGTTCCATGCTGGCGAGATTTTTGCCCTTGCTTTCGCACATGATGTCGAATTGGTTTAGAAAATTTATTGCCCATTCGTTAGTTTTGTAGTTCCAGTAGAAATCAGAATGTGCTCTTAGTTTTTGTTTTTTGTATCCAGATTCTAAGAGCAATTTGTAATCTGGCATACTATTTGGGCAATGCCCAACGAGTATATCTTCTCGAGATACGGAGTAGTGACAAGTAGGACGCACACCGCGCCAACTATCAATAACCTTTTTAACTCGGTTGTCATCAGCATCGAGATATTCTCCTTCTCGGATCCAATGATGATGTATATCAAGCACAATAGGGACAAGATCAGAAATAGTAAGGCAGTCATCTAAACCCCAAGAGTTTTCTTCGTTCTCGATTGTAATACAGTTACGTGCCTCTGGCGATAATCGCTTGTAGGCACTTCTAATACCATCTGGACCTTGTTTGCCAGAAATATGTACATTAATCTTGAAGTCTTGAAATGTTTTACCATACCCCATGTAACGAACCATGTCGGTATGATATTCAAATTCTTCTAGAGATCGTTGAACAATACTTTCGTTAATACTAGCAAGAACAACAAACTGGCCAGGATGCATAGAAAGACGGGTACCGCTTGCACGAGCACTATCACCAATAAGGATAAAATTCCGCTCAAGATACTCAACAACGTCAGGTTTACGCCAGAAATAACTCCAACTAGGCTCGGTATAAGCAGGAAGAATGTCGCTACTAAGGCGAACCATCCTAAGTTTTTCATCAAGGCCTCCTACTCGATCTACAAGTTTGTGTGTAGCCGCAATGTTACGGACCATAAGATCCCACAATCGTTCTTCAGCAACATCTTTACTTTGTTTATTTAACCAAGTTATGGTAGTTGTACCGGTGTTGTATTGACTCGCATCGGCATCTTTTTTTATACCGTCTACTTGATCGGCGTGGTCGATCCATTTACACGCAAAGCCTATTTTACCCATTACCAATGCCTTATAACGCCTGCAATTATGAAAAAATTTGTGATAATGTATATTAACACAATTATAGTACGAATGCAAGCAATTCGGTCCGCCTCTGCGTCCGAACTGCCTGATTTTTCGCCAAGTGCTTTAGCCCAAATACGCCAAAGTTTATGCTTCGTATGTTGCTGAGTTGGCTCCATGTTCGAACACTTCAACTGATTTTACCCTTACACTTGGGTTAATTGGATAGCGCATATTACCGCCTGCTAATAGTTCAGCCATTTTGTCAAATGCCATTTTGGCAAACATTTCGCAACCAACAGCAGGAACAATTCGCAAATCACAAATACCTTGTCGGCGATATGGTTCTACTTGTACACGCTCTGGATTACCATCATGTTCTGGATTTGAACTCCAACCACTCATTTCTTTGAAACGATCGAGCATTGGATCATCTTCAGCAATAACCAAAGTATGATCGAACATATGGTCAGCCCACGCTTTGAATTCTTTAAGACCGCCAAAGTCCATACACCAGTTTTTATCATCTAGTGTATCGCATTCAAAAATTAGTTTAATACCAATTGAGTATCCATGTAGTGTTGAGCAATGACTATGTGTGGCACGCCATTGTCTAAAACAGCAGGACAAACCTCTGTCGTTGCCGTATGTTTTTGTAGAATAAAATTTTGCCATTGTTATCTCCTTAGATTAGCAATGGCGGCAGAATTTATATTGCGGGATGACGCCTAAGGCCGCATAATGTAATTATACAGTTTTAAATTGAAGAGTCAACTTTATTGGCGACTTATTGCACCAAATGGTAACCATTGGCCAGGTGCACCACTTTCAATGCAAACCCATCCAACAAAGTTGTCAACAGTTGGGTTTGAGTTCCAGCAAATATCCCCTTTGTTAAACGATCCAGAGGTTGGAACTGCTGAATCAGTTACAAATTTTTTATTTGCGAATTGGATGTTTCCACTTACTGCAAAATCAACACCTTCAGGGGGAGTATTAATACCTACAGTAAGTTGTCCAAATACCTTAACTGGTGTACGAGTATTTTGTTTATCACCAATTGTAATTTCATTTCTGTCAGCATAGAATTTTTCTTGGCCAACTATATCTAAGCTAATTTTACGATTTGATGATAATGTACCATTACTAATTGTAAATTCGGCACCGTCATTAAACAAAATAGTTTTTGCATTTAGAACAGCTCTACTAGCGTTAATTCGATCCATGAATGTAGCTTCACCTGCTACATTTAAGACTTCTAAAGTGCCTACTTTAGATAAGTTTGATTGTGTAACATTAGGTCCTAAGCCTACACTTGAAATTACAGATTTGCCGTTGATCATATAACTTTGATCTTCGGCTAAGTCAATTGATTCTGTTGACCATAATCTGTCTGGACTTGCCATCATAATGAATTGACGCATATTACCAGTGCCAGACCAAACAAGACCTTGACCGTATATACCACGATCTCTACTTGTTTTAAATTCTAAAGGCTGATAACGATCAATTCTATTATCTGATACAACAGTATCAACCGTTAAAGTTCCGTGTATTCGTACATCTGCGTTACTATTGTTTTCACTACCAAATATAACTTGTCCGTTATTCTTAACAGTAAATCTAGGTAAATTATCGGTGATGATTTCTAAATCTGTGTTGGTATAAGTACCAACACTCATTACACTATCTCTACCACTATAAACTACAAATTCGTTATTGTAATCAACAATCGCAAGAGTTCCGTTTGGTTCATCTGTTCCAAGTCCAAGTCTGTTTACATTACTGTTAAAGAAAGCAAAGTCACCGAGTGCGGAATCACCGCGTACCGTTAATGTTTTTAATTTACCTACTTCTTGTAAGTTACTTTTTGTAACGGTACTTCCTAATTCGTTTAATGATAAAACAGGTGTAGCATCAATATTGTATGCGCTTGATTCTGATAAATCAAATGCACCGTTAGTCCAAATTCTTCCACCTGTTCGGTATACTAAATTGTATTCTGCACTATTGCTTATCCAATTTATACCTTTACCGTTAAGTTGGGCTTCAGAGTCAGCAGTAAAGTTTCCTAATTCATAACTGCCACCGTCATCAGTAACAACTTGGCTTGCTTTAATTACCTGTGCTTCTAAGGTACCTGTAATCTTAACATTACCGTCAACATCCACGTCGCGAGTAATATCAACCTTGCCATTGAGATCGACTTTACCGTCAACTGTTAGTTGTTGTAAACGGCCAACTTGTTTTAGCTTACTGTTTACAACAGTTGGGCCTAATGTGTCTTGCGACAGGACGGGTGCGCCTGCAACATGATATGCTTGGCTCACTGCTAGGTCTGGCTCGATTGTGAACGCTAACTTACCATTTTTGTATAATACTGTGCTTAGTTGATTTCCAACCTTCCACACTAGTCCTTTACCTGCTAGGTCAGTAGGGCTCATTCCTACAAATGTTAAAGGTTCTCTTGTCTCTTGTCTAACTGTAGCAACTAGGTTTTTAACAGAAATAGTATCTGCTGAAATAGTTCCTAATATGCTTATATCTTTATTAAAGTTAACATTTTCTGCAACAGTAATACTACCAGTTAATGACATGTTACCGTTTACAGTTACATTGCCATCAATGGTCTTTGTTCTTATTCGGTCGACTGTAGCAGTTCCGTTTGAAACAACCAAGCTGGTTTGTGTAGCCAAATCTTGGATACCAGTACTTTGAAATTCAGAAATAACTCCACCGTGGACTTTATTGCCACTAATAGAATCGTCAGGAATAATAGGATCAGCCATGGATAAACACTCTCTTTCAAGTATTTATCCAAGGCTTAAATTGTTTTATGCTACTTTAAGTAGAATAGTTTCTTCGTTAATACGACCATTCATTTTAGTATCTGTAGCGTTGATATCCTCTAAGAATTTACGCAACTGCACTTTGCCCGCAGCTTTGAACTCTTTGAGTTTTTCGTCAGGCTTACGAATAGTTTTTTGTATGCTAGTATGCTCGTTGAATCCTGTAATTGTAGTTCCTTTGACGCCAAGTTCCATGTATTCGTTAGCAACATACTTGCCAAGTTTACGTGTTTTCGTATTGAATACCCATAATTCTTTGCTACCAATAATGTCAGCAGGGTTGATACTTACCAGTTTCAAAGGCTCATCTGTCTTTTTGAATTTGAGCTTGGCAACAATTTTGTCTTTAGGAACAACCTTAGCTTTGCGAGGTTTGCGATTAACTTTAGCTTCTTGTCCGAGCATATCACAAGCACTCATTATTTCTTGATAGAATTCAATTAGCTTTTTAATTTGCTTGCGACTACGATGGCTGTAGCCTTCGCGCAACTGCTCGTCTGCATCACCACTAGCGAGTTCTTCAAGCTCTTCTAAATCACGACTGTAAAACCCTTTAATAATACGTGCATGGGCTGCTTTGGCTTCTTTACCTTTGAGCAGATTCAATACTTTAAATGCTTTTGGATCAAAATTATCTGGATCGGTTTGGAAGCCTTCGATAGCATCTTCAATTTCTTCAGTCATTTTGTAAGCAGACTCGCGCACACGATCCTGGATGCTGGGTTGTACAACAGCAGGTTTGATATCTATAACTTCGTCTTCGACATCATTTTTACCTTGTTCAATAACTTCATTAATGGATTCACGCAACCAAGCAGCAGTATCGCGTCCATTATTAAAGTCGGCACGAACAGCAGGCATACCGCGAAGCAGACAACTTGCAATAGCACCCATTGTAACGTTACAACGATTGTCTTTGGTTTTTTTGAAAGCCGTAATATCTTCTTTTGTGCAGCCAATACTAGTCATCCATTTAACAATGGCGGGCTTCAAATCCTTGCCGCTAAACTCTAAACGGTAATAGCTCATAGCACTATGCCAGTGACGCAAAAATTGTTCAGCAGTCATCTGCTCGCAGTTATCCCAAATCGGGCTGTGATCCTTTGGCGTCTTGTTACGATGTGCAATCACTTGCTTTTTAGTTACACGAGTTTTGGTTGCGACTTTAGCCAATTTATGCTCCTGGTTAATTAACAATACTAGTATTATAGCACCAAAGAGTACTTATGTCAAGTCTTTGCATTCTGCATACAAACTAGCCAATTCTGGAAATGTTTCCAAAAAATTGGTATTTCGACGCCGATCGTGTTCGTCAAAGAATAATGCAAAGTCTTTTAGGTGAAGATTTTCTCGTTCTTCTGCAAACAAGTACTGTACTCGTTCTAATTTTGCCGATTCCCAATTTTGAAATCCTTTACCATCACAATGATTATCTTGCATATATTTTACTTGTTTTGCTATTTGGGTTTTATATTCAAGCGGTAAAATTCTTACACTCATCCATTTTGGATTATCTAGATAAGGTATATCTAAATTAATTGAACGTGCAGGATCGTGATGCTTGAGTTTCATTATAAGGACGTCTTTTAAAAACTCCATATAAGACGTAACTGATAATGCATTATAAGTTGACATTATGGTAAAGTTAGCAGTCGGAACTTCAGTTAAAAATTTATTACAATTATCTAACCATACTTGATAGTCCATGCCATTACGTATGTATTCTGCTCGAACACCATATGCTTCTGCACTAGTGAAAAGTGTAAACTTTTTAACCATTTTATTCTCTTGAATAATTTTTATCTTTTCAAGAAATTTATCAAACAGTTTATCAGGCAACACACAATTACTGTTTATTGCTAATTCCAAATTGGGATTTGGATTGTCAATAATGTAGTCAAGGACCTTAAATGTGTCTTTACTCATTAGTGGCTCACCGCCAGTAATTCGAAATGTGTGTAAGGTCGAATAGATTTTGGGCCACCATTTCCAAAATGCTTCAACATATGGATTATGCTCCTTTAGTGGAATAGGCATTTTGTCTTGGTGTGCTGTGTGTTCTAAATTATTATACTGAAGTGTAGTTGGGTATCCACCAAATTTTTCAACTTCTTCCATCCATTTAGAACTTATATGGGGGCTACAATATGCACACTTAAAATTACAAGCATGACTAAAACTAACTTCAAGATAAGTTGGTTTTATATTTTGTTCCCAGCCAGCTACCATTACATCAAAATAACGACTTTGCCCAGCCCACGTGTCTATACTCTTGTGTATTCTATCGCTAAAAACATCGCTGTCTTTAGGAGCATTATCTTCGACTTGCCAACAAAAATGACACTCGGCGGGCCTTGAACCAGTTAACATCATTTTACGTTGTTCTTTTTTGAACTTGGTATTATGTAAAGCACTCGGATCTTCTTGAATTTCTTCAAGAGGAATTTTGTGAGTATTAGGGTGATGACAGCTATGGGTATGTCCGTTTTGAAGATGCAAAGTGACTTGAAGCCACTTTGCTAAACACATACCAGGACCAGTTCTGTCTAATACTGTCTTTACTTTTCTTAGCCAGATGATTTTTTCATCGGTCATGTCCAAAGGCTCTCGCGAATCTTAATAAGACGAATCATCATTTCTTCGTCTTCTTTGGTATATGCTTCTTCAATTTCTTTTAATTTCTCATGTGCTTCTTCGCTCATTTTTTTAAGTTCAGGAGTCTTATCGGCACTACCAAAACTTAAACGTCCACCGTTAGCTGCGCGACTTGCTTCGCAGTAAGCACTCCAACCACTGGCATCGTATGCATCGGGACGATTACGATATGTCACAGTCCACCAAGTATAAAGCTCAATAATTTCCTTAGCGGCTTTGGCTTGGTAAGTTGGTTCGGCTAGATGTTTTTCACCTTCGTCGAGGAACTCTTCGTTGGTCAATGTACTTGCCCAGCATAGATATTCAAGACCAGCTTCTGGGCAACGCCATGTACGCCAGCGCAACCATCCCTTACGATACCAAGGAACATTAAACTTGGTCTTGGCTTCATCACTCCAAATGCAGTGATGCCACGCTTGTTCTATTTCAACAAAATCCACAAGCTCGTTAAACAAACAAGGAAGAAAGCGATTACCGACGTCGCACCAGTTACCAGGTTTGATGTCTCGAGGATGTGCGGTTAGACGATGGCTGTGACTGACCCAGCGATTATTAATATAATAGCGTATGTCATTTAACCGATCTGGAATGTAATAGACAAATTTTTGAAGATGGTCTAGACCCTCTTCGGCGATCCACCAACGAATAGGATGTGCGGCTTTTGCACGATCTTCCCATTCGTTCCATTCTTCACTAGTGCCGCACTTGAGCTTTGGTGTGCCTCGCAACCAATCCGCAAATGGTCCAATTGTCCAATAATGACTACGCATTCTTATTCCTTTTTATCTCCAAACAACTGTAGTAGGCTGAGGAAAATGTTAATAAAATCTAGATATAAAGTTAACGCACCAGTAACTTCTACAGCAGGGCTCGAATCTGTACTTACCATTTCTCGAATTTGTTGTGTGTCGTAGGCAGTTAACCCCATAAAAATTACAATGGCCAATGCCGAGATTACCATCTGCATGACAGTACTGCCAACAAAAATGTTGATAATACTAGCAATAATAATGGCAATTAATCCAACAAACATAAATTTACCAAGACTGTCAAGATCCTTTTTAGTAAAATATCCGTAGAAGCTCATAGTACCAAACAATACCGATGCACCCATAAAAGCACTAAAAATACTGCTCATTGTGTAAACTGCAAAGATTACAGCAAAACTCAATCCCATAAGTGCCGCAAATCCAGCTAATAGCAATAGAGCGATTTCTTTTGGAGGATTGGCATTAAGAGCAATAGTAACTCCAAATACAGCAATTAGTGGTGCAAAAATTACAATCCAATGCATAATGCCTGTGAAGAAAAACTTCACAAGTTCTGGATTAGTTCCAACAAATAAACTAACCAGCATACTCACTAGTGTAGCTAGACCCATATAACCGTAAACCCGGCCCATAGCTTGATTTACTTCACCTGCGGTGCGATAACTAATAACACCGTCTCCTGTATAATTGTGTCCAAACATAATTTACTCCTTGGTTAAAAACTTATTTAATTCGGGCGGTGTCCAGCCCACTGGTTTTAAGACTTTTCCGTCTTCACGTTTACGGACCTTGCCAGAGTCCTTGTCAATTTTAGCAAAGTTAGTACGCATAACTTCTTTCCAAGCACCTTCGGCATCTGCACCCATACTATGGATAGCACCAATTGTTACTACAAGAATGTCTATCAAAGCGTCTAATACTTCTACTGGATCAGCAGGATTAACCTGATCCATAGTTTCTAAGTCAATACCTTGTGCCACCAACAGCTCGTTATATTCTTCTTTTATCAGACTTAGATACATTTTAAATTGATCATAGTTTTCTATGTCTGTACTTTGATCACAAGCCCGCATAAATTTTTCTTGATCACGAAACGGATTAGTCATAATTTTCCTTATATTGTATTTTCAATTCGAGTATCTGATTCTTCGTTGCAAGGCATTGGACGTCCACTATAATCTAACATTATAGTCCCCCATTTTTTGCCGTCTTCTTCAAATTCTACAAAAACTCTTCCGTATGCACAAAAGACATGTGTCACCGTTTCATTTTTTAAACGAACAGTAAGTGCTAAAAAAGCGAGCACAGTAGCTAATACAGACCAAACTACGAATGCCCATTTCATTACTTTCACTTGAGTGCTTCCAATGTTTGTCTTTTAGCCTCTTCTTTGATTTCTTCTTTGTTGATGGTTTGCAAACCACGGAACATTTCTTCAACTACATGTATAATAGCGTCTTTGCCGTCTTCAGTCAAGTGACTATATTCGGCACTCACACTACTTTCATGCCAAACACGTTGATTTTTTGCTAACTCTAACATCGCACCATACAACATATCTTTGTGCATAGCGCGGCGAATATCATATTTTTTCCCCATTTTCAAACCCTCTAAAATGTAAGAAGCGCGGAAAGCGTAAAGAGTAACTTCCATCCTGGTTTTGTGTGATAGCATCAGCACGTACTTCCACAATTTGATCAATAAGGGCCTCACGACCGCTCCAAAAAGTATCACGGTCGGAATCACTAAAACCAGAACCGACATTAACTCGAATGGCTTTCCCATCATCTACACCTTCACAAACTAAGGCACCCAATTTACCAATGTTCCTGCCTGTGCCTTCTTCTACAGAAACAACAGAAAGACTTACTTCAATAAACGGTTTAAGTTTAAGCCATGCCACACTACGTTTGCATTCGTACGGTGCATTAGGGTCTTTAATCATGATGCCTTCATAGCCGCCCGCAATTGCCTTGGCGTTGATTTCCCTAAAGCGCCTGTAACCAGCTGTAGTTTCGAGATCAACTTCTTCGTGGCTCAAGCAAGTAACATTAGGCAAGTCAGCTTGGTGTTTCTCAACCCATGCCTTAACATACGCACTACGAGTAGTTTGATCTTTGTCCCAACGACCTTCTTGAAACTTGTCTAGCGGACACATGTCAAACAAATGCAGAACAGCATCGTCTGCAGCAACATCACTCTTGCGATGAACCTGTTTCATCAAGTCTTGGAAACTGCTAGACATAACTTCACCGTCTAGAACAAGATCGTACTTGGGAGGATCTTTCTTTACAACCGCGCTGATTTGATTTTTGATATTTTCAAAGTTTACCAGTTCCTTGCCGTTGCGAGAAAACTGATCAACACGACCATCAGTACGAACAATGGTAATAACTCGGACACCGTCGAGTTTGACTTCGATAAGTTTTTTGCCTGTGACTTTTGCTTCGTGATTAGCACTATCATGAGCAAGCTGGCAAGTAAAAACAGGTACAGCATAATCAGGCCATTTCTTTTCTACAACTTTGTTAACGGTCTTTTCGCTAACACCACAGCGCAAGTCTTTAATTAGAATACGACGATACCAGCCATTCCACTGTTTCTTAGTGGCAGACTTCATCATTGCTTGTATCATATCCCTCGCTGTATTGCCGGTGACGTTGCGAGTAACGAAACCAGTAAGAGCGAGAGTAAAACTATCCCAAGGTAGCCCAGGACCATCTTCATCTTTTTTCTCCGGAATTTGTTTAAGCCCAAAAGTAATCATTGGGTCTAATGCAAGCCTGCATCCTTCAAAGAATTCACTGTTACCTGCTTCGGCTTGTGCTAAAACAATAGCTTCTTTATTCAAACGGCTTGGATGATCTTCCAAAGAAGAAATGACTGAGTAGCAAGGGTCGCTCACAATAGACTCCAATAGTTAACTTAATGTAACTATTGTACAGTCTAATTATCAGTATGTCAAGTGATTTGTTGTCTTAAATGGTTTGCCGTCATAAGCATATTCTAACTGATTCATTATTTTACGCTTCATTTGGCGAACTTTTGGATGATTGTGATCGTACTCAAATGCTTTCATAAAACGTCCCCAACCGTTTGGACGAACACGTTTTGGAACGTTTGAGTCTAGGTATGTTTTAATTGCTTTAGTATCCCAACCAAATTTGTCAATCATGTCTTGGGCTAAGTTAAAGGCATGTGCGCCCATTTCGTCTCTGTCGCCGTAGTACTCTTGTTCTTTACGAGTTCGGGCATAGTAGGCAGTACTTTGGTATCCAGGAATGGCTTTAAAGTTTCTAGCTCGATATTGGCGTGTATGAATGACTTCGTGCAGGACTGTATCAGCAAACAGTTGACAAACACGTTCCCAACGATAGTTGCTCATACGCATAGTGGCAGTTTTAGGCGGATACGCTAGTTCGATTTCAATAAAACGTTTCCTACCTTTCTTATCAAGATCGGAATAATAAGCGCCACCGACCCAAATTTCTCCTTTTTTTACAGGATTGAATCTGCTGCTTTTTACTTTAATAGGAAGATGTGATTTGATGTGCTGGCTTATTATACTAGTAATTTCGCCTATAGGAAGTCTTCTATCAACTAGTTCGGATTTTAGCTGATAGAGCATGGAATAAAGGGTTGAACGATCCAGTAAAGACCAATTGAACGCCTGGCGGGCCATAGCACACTCCTTGTAACACTATTTATAGTATACTACGGCCAACCATTATATACGCATTTTATGGGCGTTTTGTTACGATTTCGTCAACCAAGCCAAAATCCACAGCTTCTTGGGCACTCATAAAGTTATCTCGTTCCATAGCTTTATAAAACTCATCGTATGTTTTACCCTTACTGTTATGATTAACATAAATTTGGGTAAGATTTTGCTTCATTTTTAGAATTTCTTCTACTTGGATCTGCATGTCTGTAGCTTGTCCACGGGCACCGCCTGATGGTTGATGAATCATATGTCGGGCATTTGGCAACATTTTACGTTTGCCAGGTGCGCCAGCAGTAGCAAGTAGGCTACCCATACTACAAGCCTGACCCATAACGATGGTCGCCACGTCGGGACGAATAAACTGCATAGTGTCGTAGATAGCCATGCCAGCAGTAACGATGCCACCAGGTGAATTAATAAAGAAACTAATATCATCGTTTCCTTGACTTTCTAAAAAAAGTAGTTGAGCTACAATTAGACTTGCGGAATGTTCGTTTACATCTGTGTCTAGCATAACAATTCGATCTTTGAGAAGTCGACTATAAATGTCGTAACTACGTTCTCCTCGAGCTTCTTGCTCAATTACCATTGGTACCAAATGTGGCATTATTCGTTTTCTCCAAAAATATAAGCGTTCATTTTACGCTCTGTAGTTGCTTCGTCTTTCATTGCACAATCGAAACAAATCTGTTCATCATTAGGGCCGTAAGGTCTACACTCGTCAACTTTTCCGCACATCTCACAAACTGAATCGGGTTCTTGCATTATAAATCCAAGTCCACTCATTAGGCCACCTTACCTTCCATCTTTCTCCAAGTTGTTATACCTAAATGAATTAGGACGGCAAGTATAGCAAAGGATAGCCAAAGTTTAATCATGGAGTTTCTTTCTTAGGTGTTTCTTTTTTACGTTCAATTGGG
>JACCDJ010617343.1_pt1 | contig 22720 bp, 22 predicted proteins | sample 7444481 | NCBI WGS metagenome assembly JACCDJ01 (sample SAMN15323435, study PRJNA562643) | freshwater metagenome | isolation source: river surface water | place: USA:Blue River Watershed | collected 2017-08-15 | reverse complement strand
GGTCCGTTTAAGGATCTTGAAGGGAAGGTAGGGGAGGTAGACGAGACAACCGGTAAGGTGAAGGTGCTGGTGGCGATGTTCGGCCGAGAGACTCCGGTCGAGCTCGATTTCCTCCAAGTGAAAAAGGTTTAATTTTGGCCGACTGCTTTGTTGGACTGCGAAAAAAGACGCTCACTGGGCACTAGCCCCACTCGCGTCTTTTTTCTTGTCCGCCGCGCATTCGACTCAAAATAAAACCTTTTTAGAAACTAGTCCACTGAGAAAGACCCCACCAGGGGTCTTTCTCAGTGTAGGGTGGGTTTTGGTAATCGCTCGTCTCTTCCTCTTTGCGGCTGCGAGGTAGGGAACTGCTATACTTATACGCATGGTAGCTGCACTTTCGGTAACGCTGGGCTTGTTTATTCGGGTCCTGGTTTTAAGATTTAAAGACTTTAATCGTATCGATGCGTATGTATTGCTGGCAGCAATGGCGAGTATTGTAATCGTCTTTGCGGCTTTGTCCGAGCATGATGCCCAAAGTCGGAATCAGGCCAGTATAGTCATACCCTTTATGGTGGCCGGTATTTTTGCCTTTACAAATCTACCGGCGTTGCTCAGGCAGGTCACGGAACTGCTCATGCTGCTGTACGGGCTGGTGGCCTCGGTACTGGTATTTGATTATTTTCTTGCACTTACCCGCTGGCCCAACCTCTTTGAATTTGGTGCTGCGGTTTTTCTGGTCGGCTATCTGGTGGCATCATTTGTGCTCGTTGCCACTAAGCGATTGCCACAATCTCTTGGTAGATACGGCGGCCACGTGGCCTCATTTCTCGTGGTCAATGTGATTATAGGTGGATTACTGACGTGGTCAGCTCTGCAGCATGAGCAATCGCTGTGGGGATACATCGTGCTCGGGTATGTATCCTTAAGTTTTTTAGCACACCTGCACTACGTTGTTGCACTCATTCCAGTGCCCGGTCGACACGAGTCTTTTTGGGATCGTTTGGCTGAGGTTGAGGCGTTTACGCATACATTGCACAACGTGTACGTTGAACATGATGCGCACTTCATGTTCACAGCATTCGTTATTGTGTTGGTATGTGCCATGACTGCACTTGCGATCATGTTGCCTATGAATATTTTTGAAGCCATGACGTTAGCATTACTCCTAGGCAACTATGTGGTGACGATGAAAGTGCCGACTACCTGATGGTGGTGCTAGGTTTTTCCATGGTGTGCACACGTGACGCGCCGGCTGGAGGTCGGGGGTCGCGGAGGCGTTGAGACCTTGCCAAAACGCTCTATTTTAGGTACTCTAGCGGGGCTTCATGAGAGGGCTGGGATATGGAACCGGCTCCCTCGACAAAATTTTAATTTAAACAACCATGGCAAAGAAAATTACAAAGAAGATCAAGGTGCAGGCCACGGGTGGTAAGGCAACACCAGCTCCACCGCTCGGTCCAGTACTCGGACAGGCTGGAGTATCTATCGGTGAATTCGTTAACCAGTTTAACGAGCAGACCCGTGACCGTATGGGGGAAGTAGTACCGGTAGAAATCACCGTGTACGACGACCGCACCTTTACCTTCATCACGAAGACCAGTCCTGCGTCACGTCTTATTCTTAAGGCAATCGGCAAGGACAAGGGTTCAAGTAAGAACTTGGTCTCAAAGGCTGGTACCATCACCCGCAAGCAAATCCTTGAGATTGCTGAGGTAAAGATGGCTGACCTCAACGCTGCTTCACTCGAAGCCGCTGGTCGCATCATCGAAGGGACCTGCCGTTCAATGGGGGTAACCGTTATAGAATAAGGGTACCAACCTTTCAAAAGAGCGCTTCGGCGCTCTTTTGCGTGGTGCTTAAAAAGAGTGGAACTATGCCCGAAAGAGTAGTGTACGGGCGTACTTCTCTACGTGTGTAAGAAATGCTCGTTTGTGTCGTCATAGAGAACGGTAGAACAAATACAACGAAGGAGATGTGTCATGTTGCGTACTGTCGTACAGCGCATATTTAAGCCATATAACGCTGATGCGGAAGCACTAATGCCCGTACATCTGGGTGTCGTGCTGCCGCAGGGTGGACTTCATTTGATTACGAGTGAGGCTTTTGCAGAAGCGCCTAAATGCGGTATTCACGAGAAACCCTCTGCAGCCTCGTGGCGTTTGCTGAAACAAGTTGTCCATGGGCCACTCTTCTCTGATGAGGTCTTGGCATGTACAGCGACTGTTGCTAAGCAACGTTTTGTGGCGGCAGTCGGTGTCATACACATTAATTGTGTGATGCGCTACGACCAGGATTTACTTGTCCCGGTCGGAGCCATGATGGGCATGTGTGACCCAGAGGTGGCAACGGCCATTATGTGCATGCAGAAGCTCGTCGACCAGTTTGCTGAAGCGCATCGGCTGTAGTGCCGCAGGTGATTCGTTGACACGTTTCTGAGTTGGAGTTCTTTAGTGGTAAGAAACGCAGCCTTCATCCGTCAAAAGGAATAGGCTGTACAAAAAAGAAAAGGAGCGACCCAATGCTAGACGTTATCGCAAAGAAGGTCAAAGAAACAGTGCGTAAGGGTGTCATCCCCAAAAAGATGAAAATCGTGATTGTACTCGGTAGTGAACAAGAACATCAATACATCGTTCAATCACGATACTTCGCACAGAGAAAAATTAAGCGGCCGGGCCGACGCATTATTGTCGAAACCGAGCTGGCAGCTGCAGTACGCTTCATTGAGCTTGCTACGGGTGAGACGCCGGTAGACAAGGATGTTGTCATCCTCGATAGCGATGGGGCTGGTACCAATAAGGTTAGCTACGTGTTTTGGTTTGCACCGCTCGATTTCGATTTGAGCGCGTGTGAGCAATTGCACGGCTACGTGCTTTCGCTGCAAGAACAGCTCTCCTTGGAGCATGAATGGCTGCTGCGCGCAGAGGCGCGGATTGCCTTTGATTTGTTCACACATGCATCGTTGGTATATGCCTCGCGTTCTGAGCAGTCTACCTAAATTGACGACAAGCGAATCCCTAGGGATTCGCTTTTTTATACCTATTCACAAGGCACTGCTGCCATGGTATAAGTTTGTCTGGATTTGTCCCTCAGAAAGGAACGTTGCATGCCGAGAAAGACTGAAATGGCGGAAACATTTTATACTCCCGCCCCTGGCGAGTTCGTGGCTGATTTCATTGCACGTCATCGACGCATGGCTCCGTGGAAGCGTCATAGTGTCGCTATTCTGATTTTGTCTGAAGAGTGGGACAGGGTTGCCCTGTGCCTGCCCCGTAAAGTGCTTACTCGTGAAGGTGAAGATCGTATCCGTGTCCCGATTCAGGGCCGGTTGACTGGTCGTGACATTAACCCGGTTGATGATGCTCGAATCATGTTGTGGGAGAAGGCTAAGCTCATGGCGCATGCGCGTACCCTGAACTATCTCGGTTTTGGGTTTACGCGGAGCTTCAGGGCTGAAGAATCGGAAGTGCCCTATAGCAAATTGCTCCATGTGGTGCATTACACGGTTCCGAATGACAGAGCGTTGCCTCCCAGCACCGATTATGCCGCACGCCTCGATTGGTTCCATCTTGATGCACTCCCTGGTATTGCCGAGTGCTCTATGGATGAGCGGAAGGCTTGGCTGTTCTTTGCGGCACTTAAGTCTGTTGCGGCCAACCATACACCGTATGCACCGCGATTGCGTCGTGCCATTGGTATGAAATAAGTGCGCAAAGCGCTCCCTTGAGGGGAGCGCTTTTTTACTTTACGGATTCTTCGAGTCGCTCAAAATCAACCCACTGGTAGGCAATATCTTCATAGACTGCTTCAGGGAATATTTTTACAATCGTGAAATCGGGCGAGAAGTCAGGGAAGAACGTGTCAGCCACAACTGTCGGGTCATCAATCAAGGTGAGGTGGAGTCGCGACACGAAGGGGAGCGCGGCAGCGTAGAGCTCAGCCCCGCCACCAATGTGAATTTCTGCGGGGTTTTCGTCATGTGCGATAGCAAACGCAGCTTCAAGCGAGGTAGCTGTTTTAACCGTAGTGTCGGGGTAGCGGTAGTCGGGATTGCGCGTGACCACTATGTTGGTTCGGGCCGGAAGCGGTTTGCCGAGTATCGCCACAATCGACTCGAAGGTTTTGCGACCCATAATGACGGGGTGACCCAAGGTGAGGGCCTTAAAACGCTTGAGGTCGTCAGGCACGTGCCAGAGAAGCTTATTTTCAAAGCCGATGGCGCGCGTACTCTTTTCCAGGGCTGCTACAATCACGACCGGTACCTGAGGCTTTTCCATATAGCTAGATTATGCCACAAAGCGACCTGACTGTCTTTTTTGTCGACTTTAGTTTGGTCACGTATACTAGTCGTGCACTATCACTAATTGTTACTCCTATGGCTCAGTTTGAAATCGAAATTAAGAGTTTACTCGGCGAAAAAAGTGCCGCTGATGCGCTTATAGAGAAACTCAAAAGTAGTGATGCTGCCTGTACAAAGACTGCGGAGAACAAGCAACTCAATCACTACTTTGAAGGAGGGAATATTGATGCCCTGTACCAGAAGGTGGAACATCTATTTACTGCCGAGATTCAAGAAAAGCTCCAAGTGATTATTGAGAAGGGTACTTCATTTTCTGTGCGTACCCGGCAGAAAGATTACGAAGTACTCTTGGTTGTTAAAGCGTCGGTCGATGCGGGTACCAGTGCCAATACGGTGTCGCGGCTCGAGTTTGAAGAAGCGGTCCCGGCCTCACTTGATGCACTCGATCGATTGGTAGAAGGTGCCGGCTACCGGTACCAGGCGAAATGGTCACGTGAGCGCGAGGAGTACGCGTATAAGGGACTCACGGTGTGCATCGATAAGAATGCCGGCTATGGCTACTTGGCTGAATTTGAAAAGGTGACTGATGCTGAGCATACGCTAGCTGATGTACGAGCGGAAATTGAAACGGTAATGGCCGAACTCGGTGCGGCAGAGCTCCCGCAAGACCGCTTAGCGCGCATGTTTGATTTTTATAACAACCACTGGGCCGAGTACTACGGGACCGACAAAACCTTCGTCGTTAACTAATTGAAAAGATAAAAATGCAAAACGCAAAACGACATATGAAAAATAAAATCATCAAGGAAGGAACTAGTATTTTTTATTTTTTATTTTAAATTTTTAATATTTACGTATGTTTCTCTCAGATATCGATATTCATGCCGCGGTGAAGAATGGGGAAGTCATCCTGGAACCCTTTGACCCAAAGCGTCTGCAGCCTGCCACCTACGATATTCGCCTCGGGAACGTATTTATTATCAATGACGCCCACTCGACGAAGGCGATTGATCCAGTGAAGGGTATTTTCCCAAAGACACAAACCATTGAAGTGGCCGATGGGGAAGAGTTTGTGCTCCACCCTGGAGTATCAATTCTTGGCTACTCAAAAGAGAAGTTTGGTAGTGATACATATTTGATTGAAGTAAATGGTAAGTCGAGCTTGGCGCGTATTGGGCTCATCGTGCATAACTCAGCCAGCATCGTGAATCCGGGGCACATTCTCAACATTGCGCTCGAGCTCTGCAACCTCAATAACGTACCTATTGTGCTTCGTCCTGGTATGGAGATTGCCCAGCTCTCGTTCTCAACCCTCTCGAGTCACACCAAGAAAAGCTACAAGCAAACCGGCCGCTACCACATGAACAATTTCCTTGGCTACATCCCACCAAAGACAGGTCCACTAGCCCGAAAGAAGTCAGTTAAAAAGCCTAAGCAATAGTTAATTACATGAATCAAAAACACCCTGAGTACCAATACCTCGACCTCTGCCAAGATATTCTTGATAACGGTGCTGATAAAGAACTTTTCTTTAATCAGGTCGTACTCGATGAGTATGCCGCGAAAGGTGAGCAGCCACCGTTCATTCGTTCTGTCTTTGGGCGGCAGATTCGCTTCGATTTGAGTCAGGGGTTTCCACTCCTCACGACGAAGAAGACGTTCTGGCGCGGTATCACGACTGAGCTTCTGTGGTTCCTTAAGGGGAGTTCCAACATCAAACCTCTCCTTGATGTGAACAATCACATCTGGGATGAGTGGGCCTGGAAGATGTACCACATGTGGGCAAAGGAGCATGCTCCGCAAGAAGATATGACGCAGGAAGAATTTATTGCGAAGCTAACGGCACTCCCTGAAACTGACCCGTTTGTGCAGAAGTGGGGTGACCTTATCACTATCTACGGGCGCATGTGGCGTCGCTGGCCTGCGAAAGATGGTCGTGAGATTGACCAGCTTGCTTGGGCTATCGAAGGACTTAAAAAGAAGCCCGACCGAAAGTCATACGTTGTTTCAGCCTGGAATCCCGACTTTATCTACGAGATGGCTAGTGAGGGGCAGCAGTCTCAGGTGCCACCATTTTGTCACACTATGTTCCAGTTCCAGGTAGCGGGCGGGAAGCTCAACTTGGGTCTCTACCAGCGGTCAGCCGACGTGTTTCTCGGTGTGCCGTTTAATATTGCCAGCTACGCACTCTTGCTTGAGATGGTGGCGCAAGTAGTCAATATTCCGCCAGGCGAGTTCGTACACACCTTTGGCGATGCGCACATCTACAGTAATCACTTCGATCAGGTGAAGGAGCAATTGACCCGTGAGCCAATGGCATTTCCGACCGTGAAGCTCAATCCGGCAGTGACGAACATTGACGACTTCACGCTCGAAGATATTGAATTGGTGAACTACCAATCACATGCGAGTCTGCGTGGCGAGATTGCCAACATTGGCGGTTTCGAACCGACCAAAAAAGCCTAGCGACCAACAATGCCTCGGTACTACCGAGGCATTGTTTTTTCTAGGTTTTAGCGCATTATAGGCGAAACGTTCTTTTACACGGAGGGGTGTATGAAACTGCCAAAGAAGCGGAAAAAATTTCCATTGGGTAAGCTTTTGGTTATTGCGTTGCTGTCGCCAGTGCTTATTGTCATGCTGGTGGTTTCGTTGCCGTTTGCCGTCTACCAAACGTACGTCGTCATGGTTCCGATACTCCGAGCCATCGAACTTGAACCGTTGTATTGGCTCACGGCGTTTGAGGTTAAGTGTAGTTCGGGTAAGGGGACGAGCGATGTCCTAGAAACGCTTCTTAAAGCGCTCCGGTACGGCATCCTTGAGTGCCGATTTCGGGACCGGGAGACTGTTCGTCGCCTGGAACGTATTTTGAAGCGTCCGGCTCCTAGCCGTGTCTACCCAATTTCTCCTTCTGAGGTTATCTTTTTTGAGTTTCGGTTCAAGGAAGAGGGTTCACAAAGGAGCTATACACCAAAGGCCTTCGTTATCCCAATCCTTCGCCCCATACTAACCTGATGCTCTGCGTCAGGTTTTTTGTTACATCCGCAGAATCCCCTGTATGCCGAGCGTTGGGGGTAATTGATTTTCTGGTATACTAGGGGCACTAATTTTTTACACTATGATTTAAGGTATTTCGTTACGTTTGTTGAGTAGTTTGTCAGAGGTAATTTCTATACACATGAACGCATACGAATACATTAAAAAGCAGGACGCCGATGTCTACGCCGCGATGATTGGAGAAGAAGCGCGAGAAGCGCGGGGGATTGAGCTTATTCCGAGTGAGAACTACGTTTCAAAAGCAGTACTCGAAGCGAATGGTTCGGTATTTACCAACAAGTACAGTGAAGGCTATCCGGGTAAGCGCTACTACGGTGGCCAGCAGTACACCGATATTGTCGAGACGCTCGCGATTGAGCGCGCGAAAAAACTCTTTAACGCCAAGTACGCCAATGTACAGCCGCTTGGTGGTGCCGCTGCAAACGTCGCGATGTACTTCGCCCTGATGGAACCAGGTGACACGGTTCTCGGTATGGACTTGAGTCACGGTGGTCACTTAACCCACGGACACCCAACGACCGCAATTAACAAAGTGTTCAACTTTGTCCGCTACAAGATGAAGGACGTTGATACGGGTGAAATTGACTACGATGCACTACGGCAAACCGCCATCGAACACAAGCCGAAGATTATTCTGGCTGGTTTCTCGGCCTACAGTCGCGAGCTCGACTACCAAAAGTTTGTCGACATTGCGCGTGAGGTGGGGGCCTATGCTGTAGCAGACGTTGCGCACATCACCGGGCTTATCGCCGGAGGCGTAGCTAAGAATCCATTTGACTACGGTTTTGACGTGATGACGATGACTACCCACAAGTCACTGCGTGGTCCACGGGGCGGCATGATTGTCGTGCGTGAAGACGAAGAAATTGCGAAGAAGATTAACAAGGCAGTGTTCCCAGGTATGCAGGGTGGGCCGCACATGCACATCATTGCGGCGAAGGCAGTGGCGTTTGGTGAAGCCCTCACGCCAGCCTTTAAGGTATACGCGGCGCAGATTCTCAAAAACGCCAAAGCCATGGAGAAGGTGTTTAAGGACGAAGGCGTCCGGCTCCTCTGTGGCGGCACCGATAACCACTTGCTCTTAGCCGACGTGTACGGCTCACTTGGCGTGACGGGAGTGGAAGCGGAGCGAGTACTCGATGAGGTGGGTATTACGCTCAACAAGAACATGATTGCCGATGATACACGCACCGCCATGGATCCATCTGGCATCCGCTTCGGGACTCCTGCGATGACCACCCGCGGCATGAAAGAAGGGGAGGCAACGAAGTTAGCAAAGCTCATGATTGATACGATGCGGGCTAAAGATGACGCTGCGGTAAAGGCTGGCTTCCAAAAAGAGGTGCAAGCGCTGTGCGAGATGTTTCCTGTGCCAGAGGTAATGGTATAGCACCACTTTGTCTTAAAGTTCGAGTTCGGATCTCGAACATGAGAGCTGTTACAAAACAGTCGGGAAGCATTGCTTCCCGGCTGTTTTGCTATAGGAGTACCTGCAATTTAGGGGGTCTCTGTGTACAATACTGGTATGGATATGCGCGACATTAAGCCGGCTCGGCCAACACCACCTAAAGCTCCGACACCGGCAGCGGTAGCGAGTGTTGTGCCCGCTTCAGAAACTACGTCACCTGAAGCTCCTCGAACTGAGCCGCTCCCCGAGCCGTCATTTTTGGCAACCGCAAAACGATTCGTGTCACATCATCTTCTGACGCTTGGTTTTGTTTTCGGGTTTATTGTCGACAACCTTACGCTCAATCGTGTCGATCAGTTATTCGATAACGTCTTGTTGGCGGCATACGTCGTGCTTGCTATGAGCAGCATGCTCCTCCTCTACGCAGGAGCTGCAGATAAGCTACCAGAATGGTTAAACGCAAGAGCACGACGCTTCGCGCCCTTTGTGATGCAGTACGCCTTCGGCGGTCTCCTTTCAGGCATGCTTATTTTCTATGGTCGCTCAGGTGCGTGGACTGCGAGCTGGCCATACCTTGCCGTTATCATTCTTGCAATATACGGCAACGAAACGATTAAAGATCGTGCGACTCGGTTAATCTACAACCTCGCCATTCTATTTATCGGCCTCTTTTCGTACGTGGTACTCGTTGTACCGGTCCTGACAAAGCTTATGGGGCCATGGATATTTATTGGGAGTGGATTGGTCGCGGTCATGTTGATGTATGGCTTTATGCGCCTCCTCAATCGCATTATCCCGCGCTTTATAGAGTTGCAGCTACGCGCAATTATTATTGCACTCGGTATGGTGTACGTCGGTTTCAATTTCTTATACTTCTCCAATATGATTCCACCAATTCCACTTTCCCTGAAAGAGGCAGGTATCTACCACTTCGTCGCGAAGTTTGAAAATGACACCTACCAGGTGAAATACGAGCCTGGCCCGTGGTGGCAGTTTTGGAAGGATTCCGACAGTACTATTCATCCACTCCCCGGAGAAAGTGTTTTCTGCTATGCCGAGGTGTTTGCGCCAACGAGCTTCAATATTGATGTCGTGCACGTCTGGGAGTTTAAAGATCCTGAAGAAGGTTGGACGGAACGGTCCCGTATCTCGTACCCGATTGCTGGGGGAAGTGATGGCGGGTACCGTGGGTATTCACTCGTTAACAACTACGAAAATGGTACCTGGCGCTGCTCGGTGGAAACTGAGCGTGGCCAGGTAATTGGTCGCGAAACATTTACGGTAGATACGACTGCGCCAGTGACCGAGCTGGTCACGGAGATTCGCTAGTGCGTACAGCGTACGAGATACGGGCTTTTTTCCTAGGTTTTGGTATAGTGCTTCAGTATGGATGCAAAGATTAAGGCAACACTTATTGAAGTTTTGAAGACACTCGACATTGAAGGTGTCGATTTTGTCGTGGGGTTCCCAACTGATAAAAATAGTGGCGCAGATTTTTTTTCAAATGTTGCGATGGCGGTCGCTAAAAAGGTGGGGAAGTCACCAGTTGAAATCGCTCAGTTAATTTCCGATTCATTTTCGATGCAAGCTGTTACAGCAAAACCTGCCGGTCCTGGGTTTATAAATTTTAACGTCGACCATGCGTGGTATACCAACCAGCTACAGAGTATTCTCGCTGATGAAGAAGGGTGGGCAAAAAGTGGCTCGCATACAGGGGCGGTAGTGCTCGTTGAGTACACAAGTCCAAACCTATTTAAGCCACTCCACGTTGGCAATCTTGTTGGCAATATTGTTGGTGAATCTCTGACGCGACTTTTTGAATTCGAAGGAGCTACGGTAAAGCGACTAAATTATCCTTCTGACATTGGGCTCACTGTTGCCAAAGCGGTGTGGGGTCTGATGCAAACAGGTGGTAATCCGGAAGATATCAATGCGCTCGGTGAAGCGTACCGGTACGGGAATGATGCCTATGAGAACAATGAGCAAGCAAAGGAGAAGATTATAGAGGTGAACCAAGCCCTTTACGCAGGGAGTGACCCAGAACTTTCAGCAATTCGTGCCAAGGGCATTGCAACCTCAAAAGGGCAGCTTGACGCTATTTGTGCTCGTCTTGGAACACAGTTTGATGCCGTTATTTACGAGAGTGACGCGGCTGATATCGGCATTACAACAGTTCAGGATAATATCGGGCGGGTGTTTGAGGAGAGTGACGGGGCTATAGTGTATAAGGGGGAAAAAGTTGGGTTGCATACGCGCGTGTTCCTTAATTCAAAAGGATTGCCAACGTACGAAGCAAAAGATCTTGGTAACTTCGTACAGAAACAGCAACAGTTTCCTGATTGGACGGCATCACTGATTGTGACAGGAAATGAACAGTTGGAGTATTTCAAGGTTTTGTACGCTGCGATTAAAGAACTCTTTCCAAGTATCACTGCAACACATCAAACACTAGAACATGTCCCTACAGGATTTCTCACGCTTACAACCGGTAAGATGTCGTCTCGAAAAGGGAATGTGTTAACCGGTGAATCGCTTCTTGCTGAAATGGAAGAGGCTGCACGAGAAAAAGCTGCTGAAACGCGCACTGATAACCTAGATGAGCTTACAGAGCAGGTGGCTGTTGCGGCATTGAAGTACCAAATTTTGCGTCAGGCCGTTGGCTCCAATATTGTGTTTGATAAAGAGCGGGCGCTTTCGTTTGAGGGCGACTCTGGTCCGTATTTGCAGTACACGTACGCACGTATTCAGTCTGTACTCGAAAAAGCGGAAGCACTTGGTATCGTGCCGTCCGTAGACAATTCACCAGATACTCCGTATGAAGTACAGCGGGTACTCAGTCGGTTTCCGGCAGTTATTGAGATTGCCTTAGGTGAACGGTCGCCACATAAGATTGCTACGTACCTCACCGAACTTGCCGCTGCGTTTAATACATTCTACGCTCATGAGAAAATTGCTGATGTGAGTGATGAGTATCGACACTATAAAACTGCTGTAGCACACGCAGTCGGTGTAACCCTTAAGAAAGGTCTTTGGCTCTTAGGAATCAAAGCTCCAGAACGGATGTAATTTGCCTATTTCCTATATCTTGCTATCCTTGTCGGCAGATTTGCACGTACGAGAAGGAAGCATTATGGAACCACGCTTGCTCCTGCGGATATTTCTTACCACGACCATACTGAGTCGGTGGTATACGATGACAGCGTTGCCGGCTACACCTGAAACGGAGTCGCTAACTCCGTTGCTGACCAGCAAAAACCACAGACAAGCCACTGAAAGGGAACTCCATGCCAAACCACACTATCGCGGTCGTCGTCCTTATCGCGCTCATCGTGGGCGCTAACCCGGTGCTAAAGCTGGGGTGGGGGCCACTCGGCCGCCAGGAGGGTCTGTCACCAATCGCAGTGCATCACAACTAGTCGCAACACAAAAGGCGCACCACCGGTGCGCCTTTATTCGTTCCTACTATGCAGGTCGTATCTGAGTAATTGCGTCACTTGTTTTTTCAGTGAACTTGCCCTCAGAGTGGAGTGCTGCAAATACCGGGAACGCAAGAAGCTCCTTTTGTAGCTCTGGCGCTACTGAGCTGACGTACACGGCAACACCTTTAGAACTGAGTTCAGTAACTGCATCGGCAAGTGCCTCAGTGCCTTCAAAGTCGATAGAGAACAAGTCACGGAGTCGAATAACGACGGTCGGGATACTGCCACCATGCGCAAGCTTTTTGATATTGGTGAAGTGGCGGTTCGCATCGATGTAGCCAATGTTTCCGGCGATGCTATAGCTCGCAAGCCAGATTTTTTTATCAGTTGGTATGGTGAGTGTGCGAGCGCCGCGGACAACACTCATTGTCCCGTCAGTATAATTCCATGTCACATCAAACCGACCGTGGGCGATTTTACTTGCAAAGAGGAGGAGTGCTACAACCGCTCCTATGCCGACTGCAAGACCAGCATCATGGAAGATGGTGACGAGAGCCACGAGAATGGCAACACCAAAACTTTCGCGTTCATGGTGCCAGTACTCCGTAAACTTTTCTGTTTCCAAGAGTCCGAGTGCTGTATTAACAAGAATTGCAGCAATCACTGCCATCGGAATAAAAGAGAAAAAGGGGAGGACGGCCAGTGCAATAACTGCGGTGAAGAGGGCAGCCAGAATACCACTAGTGCGGTGGGTCGCTCCTGCTTTAATGTTGGCACCGGTACGAATGAAGACACCAGTGGTTGGGAGACCACCCATGACACCTGAACCAAAGTTTGCCAGTGAAAGTCCGAGGAGCTCACGTGAACTTGAAGATTCTGTTTTGGTGAGCTTATCGCCGAGCTTGGCGGTGATGAGTGTCTCAAGTACCGCTATGAGGGCAATGAGTCCAGATACAGACAAGACAAGCTTCAGTGCCTCAGGTGCGGCAAGTATGGCACTGAGTCCACTCCAGGCAACCGGCAGTACGAGCGTAGCGGCGATGCTGCCAAATTTATCTTGGAGTGAAAAAATATCGAGCCCGAAGTACGTGGCTTCCAGATAGCCAAAAATAATACCAATGATAGCTGCCGGTATAACAGCTGGTATTTTTTTAATACTGCGCTTCCATACCAAAATGCCGGCGAGGAATATTGCAAAGACTGCCACGGATGCGGTATGCACATCGGCCGTGTGCTCAATAAACTTTTCTATGTCACCAACGAAGTGTCCCGTACGTGTGAGCTTTGAAAGTCCAGTAGCATCAAAGAGTTGTGAGGCAGCAATCAAGATTGCTACACCGGCAGCAAAGCCGTACATCACACTTGAGGGGATGTAGTACAAGAAACGATCAAGCTTGAGGAGCCAGACAAAAAAGATAATTGCGCCGGTAAACAGTGCAAGAATCGGCAGTACAGCGGCACCGAGTCCAAGTGGGGCAGCGAGGACGGCGCCAAAGAGTACGGTGGTGAGGGCTCCTGCAGCACCGATAATGTTGTAGTTACTGCCAATGAAAATGCTGCCGATAAGTGTTCCCCAAATACCAGCAATAAGGCCAGGCAGTGGACCAGCTCCCGAAGCAATTGAAAGAGCAATTGAAAGAGGAACTGAAATAAACGCAACCGTTAGGGCCGACTTCCAGTTTTGACTGACAAGGTTTTTAACATCAGCATTCGATGGTACAGAAAACATAAATAAACAATTAACTATAATGTATGAAAAGATGGAGCTCAGGGGGTGGATCATGTCCGCCAAGAAGCTCCATCACAGCATATTAGGCTGCGTCTACAATCGTTTCGTGTCCGTGATGATGCTCGCCGCACATAGAGTGGAGCTCGTGCATCACATAGACGGGGATGTTGGGGAACTTTTCTTGCAGCGTTTTACCAAACGCTGCATGTGCTTGCTTCACAGCGCTGTCTGAAAAACCAATGGCTTTTGCAGCACCGCAGTCGTTGTGCGACATGACATAGATAGCGTCAGGCGCTTTGAGGTCAACCATAACCTCAACGGCAAATAGTTGTACTCTTCGCAAAAGTTTGCTCACCACAGCGTGCTTCCAGGAATTCTGGTACTGTTGTGCACAAAGGTCTGGGAAGAGGATACCGCCCGGTAGGCGGATTTGGTGGATGAAGTTACCACGAACTTCGTCCGGCTTTCGGCTCCGACCGTCGGAACACCGAATCTTCAAAATATTTCTACGTTCGGTCACGTGCGTCTCCTTCAAGAACTAATCCGGCTGCTATCCTACTCCTTTCAATATTTCTGACAAGGGGGGTCCGTGCGTAAGTTGTTTTGGGGTGCGAAAACGGAGCGCAACGGTTCATATGTAGATGCACCACTATAAGCGTAATGCTAAGGGTCATAGCGTGTGCCCGTACACGTAGCAGAAGAGGGTAATTGACAAGTCCTTATATTACGGGTATAACAATGAGTAGTAAATTGTTGTTTGAAAAGGACAGGGACTCATGAAAACGAACACAAACCATTCGTCGTTTGGGCCATTTCTGGCCCAGTGCGAACGGCTGATTAGGGTCGCCCAAAGCTGGCGTACCGTCGGTGATGCGGCTGCTCGCGAGCAACCCTACCGCGATGCGCTCGCGGCGACGCTCGCGGAGAACCCGCGTCTACGTGAACTCGTGCAGCGTCGCTAGGGTGGTGCCATAATGGAACTCATCTATGGCCTGTTCACAGCTGCTTCGGTGTTTGGACTGATTGCGGGCGTGTACCGCCTCGTCAACCGTATGCCGCTCTGGCGGTCGTTCATGTGCATGGCGCCGGTCGTTGGGCTGCTGGCGCATGTGCCGCTGCGTGCTGGGGGGTATGAAGTGCTTGCGCTCTTTAGCTTGGCGCTGGCAACAGCTTTTGTTTTCGTCGGTGGCTTGGTCTATGTGTGTACAGGAGTACCACTCGATGAGCTTCTCGTTCCTCGCCACAAGCACGGCGGGACAGCGGCAGACACCGTGGTTCAAGCGCCCCTGGCTCCAGCTGCGAAGGTGACCGAAATCCGTCCTACCAAGCACTGTCACCTGCGGGTTGTCCGCTGAACACACCTTACCCATCGCTATGGGTAAGGTGCTTTTTTTATGTATAAATAATGCTACTATGCAAAGCGCACATCTGATACGTGTGTTGAGGGCATGCAGCCCGCATTAATAATGTCTGATATACATTTCATATTTTTATGTCCAAATTACATAATCGTGAAAACGATACGGTAGCGGTCACGGCTGAAACCGAAAAGAGTGACGTCGCGCTTCGCGAAGAGACAATACTTGCATTCTGGCGCGAGCATGACATTTTTAATAAATCACTGGAGAAGCCAGCGCCAAACGGCGAATTTATCTTTTACGATGGACCACCGTTTGCTACGGGGCTCCCACACTACGGGCACATTTTAGCGAGTACCATCAAAGATGCGGTCCCGCGCTTTTGGACAATGAATGGCTTTCACGTACCGCGCCGCTGGGGGTGGGATTGCCATGGGTTACCGCTCGAAAACTTAATTGAGAAGAAGCTTGGCTTAGCCACGAAGCGCGATATCGAAACGTACGGTGTACAGAATTTCAACGAAGCCGCTCGTGATACCGTCATGGAGTACGCAGACGACTGGGCTGAAATAATTCCACGTATGGGTCGTTGGGCTGACATGGAGAACGATTATAAAACCATGGACTCGACCTACACTGAGAGTGTGTGGTGGGTCTTTCGTGAGCTCGACCGCAAAGGTCTCGTCTTCGAAGGTTTCAAGAGTATGCACCTCTGCCCACGGTGCGGTACGACCCTCAGTAACTTTGAGGTCAACCTAGGGTACAAAGACATTAAAGATATTGCGGTTACGGTGAAGCTTCCACTTCTCGATGAAAATGGGGCAGTGACTGACACGAGTCTGCTTGTCTGGACAACAACGCCGTGGACACTTCCAGGTAACATGGCGGCCGCAGTTCATAACGAAATCATCTACAGCAAAGTACGTGTGGCTACCGACGCTGGTGCTGAGTACCTCGTGCTCGCGAAAGCCCGCTTGGCACAACTTGGCGATGTTGCGTATGAAGTAGTTGAAGAGTTTGCGGGTGCGGCACTCGTTGGTCGGCGCTACGAGCCACCGTTCCCGTACTTGTACAATCAAACGTTTGAAAACAAAAATAATGCCTGGACTATCTACCACGCTGACTATGTGGAACTCGGCGAAGAGGGAACTGGTGCTGTGCACCTCGCTCCAGCCTACGGTGACGAGGACATGCAGCTTGCGAAAGCGCACAACATTCCTATCATGCACCACGTTGATAGTAACGGCCATTTCATGGACTTCGTTACCGACTTCGCGGGGCAGCTGGTAAAGCCGAAAGATGATGATGCGGCTGGAATCGACCACAAAGATACCGACATCGAAATCCTCAAGGCGCTTCAGGCAGCGGGAAAGATTTTCAAGAAAGAAAATATCACGCACAGCTACCCGCACTGTTGGCGCTGCGATACGCCACTCTTAAACTACGCAACAACGTCGTGGTTTGTGAATGTACCGATGATCAAAGATCGGTTGGTTGAAGCGAACAGCAAGATTAACTGGGTACCTGAACACGTTGGCCGTGCCCGCTTTGGGAAATGGCTCGAAGGAGCGCGCGATTGGGCAATTAGTCGGCAGCGCTACTGGGGTGCACCGCTTCCAATCTGGAAACACCCACAGACTGGAGCCTATAAAATTTTTGGCACACTCGAAGAACTGCAGGCAGCCATGCCGCGCAGTGGTAATGCATACACGCTCATGCGTCATGCTGAGTCAGTCTCAAACGCTGGTGGCTACACGAGTTCTGATGTCGCAGATCCAAATCCACTCACTGAGCACGGAAAGAAGCAGGTTCATAACGCCTCGATTGCGCTGAAGACGCTCGGTATCGATATGATTATCACGTCGCCGTTTGAGCGCACCATGGAGACGGCGCTCTTGGTGGCGAAGGAACTCGGGTTGCCTACGTCAGCGGTTTCAGTCGATGCTCGCTTAGGCGAGGTGCAGATGGGTGAATTTGAAGGGAAGCTCAATGACGACTACCGCGCCTTTATTGGCCAGTCACCAGAGTGGAGTACTGCAGCACCAGAGGGTGGGGAGAATTGGCAGCAGGTCAAAGACAGGGCTGGGGCATTTCTCTACGAGCTTGAGTCAACCTACCAAGGTAAGAGTATTCTCATTGTCTCGCATAACGCCGTGCTCCGCATGCTCGAATCGGTTGCTACCGGCATCCCGCTGCAGCAGACTGCCTTCAACCATGACGAAGCAGGGAAGCTGTTCCTTAACACGGAAGCCCGTCCGCTTACCTTTGTGCCGATGCCGCACAATGACCACTTTGAGCTCGATTTCCATCGTCCGTACATTGACCGCGTCACAGTGCTCGATGAAGTAGGGGATACGCTCGTGCGTATTCCCGATGTATTTGACTGCTGGTTTGAAAGTGGCTCGATGCCGTACGGACAGCAGCACTACCTGGGGAACCCGTTAGAGCAGTTTGATCCGGAGACAGGACGCTCATTTCCTGCGCAGTTTATTGCTGAAGGACTCGATCAAACCCGTGGGTGGTTTTACTCACTCATCGTGCTTGGTGTTGCACTCTTCGGTAAGAGTCCGTACGAGAACGTTATCGTGAACGGCCTTGCGCTCGCCGAAGACGGCAAGAAGATGAGTAAGTCACTCCGTAATTACCCTGACCCAATGGAGCTCGTGGCGCGCGTCGGGGCGGACTCAATGCGGTACTACTTGCTTACTGCACCGATTGTGCGCAGCGAAGACCTCAACTTCTCAGAGAAAGAGGCTATGGAGCTGCAGCGCAAGAATATTGGTCGTCTCCATAACGTGCTCGCAATGTACGAAATGTACGCAGACGGCACTGCGGCGGCAGCAACCTCAACCAATGTCCTCGATCGCTGGATTATTGCTCGGCTGAACCAGCTTATTCTTGAATCAACCGCAGGCTATAAAGCGTATGAGCTCGATAAAGCCAATCGACCAATCGTCGACTTTATCGACGACTTGTCAGTCTGGTACCTTCGCCGCAGTCGCGAACGTCTCAAGGGGGCGGACGGTGCCGATACGAAAGCGACACTCGCAACGCTACGGTTTGCACTTCGTGAATTGGCAAAGGTCATGGCACCTGCCATGCCGTTCTACGCCGAATATCTCTACCAGGCAGTGAAGGCAGCTGGTGAGCCAGAAAGTGTGCACTTGTGTGACTGGCCGCAGGGAGGGGAGGTGGATGCACTCGTTATTGGAGAAATGAGTATTGTGCGTGAGTTTGTTACCCTAGCTCTTGAAGCTCGCACTAAGGCCAATGTCAAAGTGCGCCAGCCACTCCCGGCACTCGCTACCAATATTGAGCTACTTCCTGAGTATGCGAGTATCGTGGCCGATGAAGTAAACGTGAAGGAGGTTACGTACGTCGCTGGTCAAGAAATGCGCGCGGTACTTAACACCACCATTACGCCTGAGCTTAAGATGGAAGGTGATGTGCGTGAGTTTATGCGCGCGGTGCAAGATATGCGTAAATCTGCTCACCTCGAGCCGAGCGATGTCATCACCCTAACGGTGTACGGTGAAACTGAAGCGGTGGCGATTGTGACGGCCTTTGCAGAAACTATTAAGAAAACCGTTGGCGCACGTGAGATTATTTTCGCTGAAACTGATGGGACTGAAATCAAGGCCGGTGAGCACGTGCTCTCGGTTAAGCTATTGAAAGTAGGGTAGGTAGGGAGTAAAACTTTAATACGGCGGGAAATGGCAAGGCCATTTCCCGCCGTATTCGCTTTCACGTATAATTACGCCAGCGTCTTTTAAAAACAGAGGCAGGCTGACAAAGCTCTGGGCTGTTTTTAGAAGATGACCTGCTATGGCACACGCAATGTACATTACTGATGCGTTAGTCTGTGGTTCTTTTAACCACAACACCGCTGATAAAAATTATCTCCTCTTTACCCGTGAGCAGGGGATGCTGTTTGCGACTGCGCGCAGTGTGCGCGAGGAGCGGAGTAAGCAGCGCTACGCACTCCAGGATTTTTCGTATATTCGCGTATCACTTGTTAAGGGGAAGAGCGGGTGGCGTATCGGGAGTACTGAAGCAATCGATAATCCGTTTTTGAGTGCGTCAGGTAGGCGTGCGCGTGGTGGAGTGACGCACCTCATTAAAATGCTCCGCCGCTACGTGCAGGGTGAACAGTCGATTCCAAATGCGTTTGACGACATCGCAACCGCCGTTACGACAATTGCTACCCTTGATGATATTTTTTTGATTACCGCTTGGCAGAACGTCACACTTGCCCGATTACTGCACACGCTCGGCTATGTGGCCGTCAGCAGCTCACTGGCACCAATTATTACCCCGGCATCATTGCCTGAAGCGTACGATGCGTACGCGTCACACATGGAAGGAGAAATTGATCGCTTAATTGCACAAGCCGGGGAAGTTAGTCATTTATAAAATAGGGTATACTAGAGCTACTATGAGTGGGATTAAAGATAGCGAACGGATTGATGCACTCCGTAAACGGCTCTACGAGCGGGGAACTCCTGAGGTAGAACGCACCAAGCATACCCTGAGCGATACGCCAGTTGACGTACCGCACGTATGGAACCGTACCCCAGGGCAGCACCCCCCGCGGGCAGCAGCCCCGGTTGATACGATGCCTGTCGCTCCACCACCACGACCTGCACCAGCACCTACTCCTACCTATAGCACCAGCGCCCCGCTCACTCAGGTAGAGAGCCCTACGGCGAGACCGCTCGCAGCGCCCCGACCATCACTTGCTACTATGTCACCACGACCGACGAATAAGCGATACCGTTTAAAAATGATTGCCGCCGGCCTCATTTTTTTCGTCCTGTCGATTATGGTCTCGATTGTCTTTATGACCTTTGGCAACGGCGGTATCTCGGGAGAAAATATCACCATCACCGCAACAGGTCCGTTTACGATTGGTGGCGGCGAAATCATGCCGGTACAAGTTGGCATCAATAACGACAACCAAGTAGCAATTGAATCAGCGACCCTCATCGTTGAGTACCCACGCGGGACGCTCTCGGCAAACGAAGAGCGAAAAGAGCTCTTCAGCGAACGTCTCCCGCTCGATACCATTGCCGCCGGGGAGACTATTAACGTCCCGTTGCGAGCCATTGTCTTTGGTGAAGAAAATCAAGAGCAAGAAATCAAAGTCTCGATTGAGTACCGGGTAGCGGGCAGTAATGCACTCTTCTTTAAAGAGGCTGAGTCATTGCGCTTCAAGATTAGCTCCTCACCACTCGTCGTCACGGTTGATGCGCTCAAGAAAATCTCTTCAGGACAAGAGACCGAGCTCACCCTAACAGTACGAAGTAACGCTCAAAACACAATTTCCGATGTACTCCTCATTGCTGAGTACCCACTTGGCTTCAGCTACTCGAGCGCTGAACCACAGCCAACTGGCGGGCAAAATCAGTGGCGCATCGATACGCTTGAGCCGGAAGAAACGGTGAGTATTACCATTAAAGGTGTTGTGGTGGGGCAGGCTACCGATGAGTACGCCATCAACTTCGCTGTCGGCGTGCCGAACGAACGTGATAGCCGAACACTTGCGTCCATTTTTGCTACCGCCCAAACTCAGTTTGAAATCGAGCAGCCATTTCTCGATATCGATATGGAGATTGCCGGTGTCATAAACGGTACGGCTGTGGTAAAGCCAGTTGAGCGCTCAAGTGTGAGTATTGAGGTTACCAATACACTGCAAGACAGTATTTATGACATTGTTGCCGAAGTGCAGCTTTCTGGTAATGCTATTTCCGATCTTGAGGTAGGTCCGCCGTCAGGTTTTTATGATTCAAATAGTAAGAAGATTACCTGGGATATTTCTAGCGCACCTGAACTCGAAGACCTCGCTCCAGGAGAGACTGCACGTCTTACCTTTGCCATCGCACCTTCTGAAGCCGCAGCAACGTCTCCCGAAATCAATATCGCTGTCAATATTAAAGCGCGTCGTGTCTCCGAGTCACAAGTGGCTGAGACGCTGACGGGTACCGCCAAAGGCACTATGAAAGTGGCGACAGCACTTACCCTCGATGGCTTCGCAACCCACAATAACGGTGTGTTTACCGACGTTGGTCCAGTGCCACCTCGTCCTGAGCAAAAGACCTCGTACACTGCTTCGTTCTCGCTCCAGAATGGCACCAATGACATCAGTGGTGGTGTTATGACTGCGACACTCCCGACCTACGTCACCTGGGAAAATCAAACCAACGGTGCAGGTACGTTTACCTATGACCAAGTGAAGCGCTTAGTAACCTGGAACGTTGGAAAGGTGAGTGCCAATGCGAGCGTCTTTGGTTCCTTCCAGGTATCAATGGTGCCGAGTCGTTCACAGCTTGGCACAGAGCCAACGCTCGTCGGTGAACAATTCTTTACCGCGAACGATCTCTTTACCGGCACCGTGGTGCGCAGCAAGAGTTCACCGGTGACGACGGAGATGTCGACGGAAGTAGGTTACAACAAAGGCAACGGAACCGTAACCGAATAACGCGCGATCTGCTGCGTTACGGGGCCCAGTGCCCTCGTCACCGTATATCCGAATACGGCTCCTTCAGGCACTCTCCCGTGCCTTGCAGCTCATCACGTTCTTCGGTTACGGTTGAGTACGTCGTCGCCCCGTTTTCTTTGGCTTCCGCGTATTTCATCCAATTTCTATCCCGTACCAGTAACATATTCGATTGGAGCATGACGAAACCAAGGAGAGGTCTTGGGGAGGAGCTTGCGACGGGAAAGGCCTTTTCTTTGTTTCTCGGCTGCTCGCTTTGCATTTGAGTAACCTATGCTAGAGTATTCCTATTATGGCAGCAGCAAAAAATGAAGGAGTAGAGAAAATGGAAAAAGTCGTCAGCCTCTGCAAGCGCCGCGGCTTTGTGTTTCAGGGGAGTGAAATCTACGGTGGCCTCAAGGGTACCTGGGACTTAGGTCCACTTGGCGTCGCACTGAATAACAACATCAAGCGCGAGTGGTGGAAGATGTTTGTTGATGGTCGTGAAGATATGTACGGCCTTGATGCAGCCATTTTGATGAACGCCAAAGTTTGGGAAGCCTCAGGTCACACTGGTGCTGGTTTTTGTGATCCGCTTGTTGAAGACACTGAAACTGGTGAACGCTATCGAGCTGACCATCTCCTTAAAGATGTAGGGGTCAACGCCGATGGTATGATGCTTGCCGATATTGATGCTGCTATTACAGAACATGGAATTAAGAGTCCGAAAGGTAATCCTCTCTCACCAGCGCGTCAGTTTAACCTCATGTTTGAAACGCGCATCGGCGCTACTGCCGGTCCTGAAGGACAGGTGTACCTCCGCCCAGAAACAGCGCAAGGTATTTTCGTTAACTTTAAGAACGTCGTGGACTCAATGTCACCAAAGATGCCGTTTGGTATTGGGCAAATCGGCAAGGCGTTTCGTAACGAAATTGCGCCACGTGAATTCCTTTTCCGTGTTCGCGAGTTTGAGCAGATGGAAATTGAGTACTTCG
>JACCDJ011274216.1_pt1 | contig 22744 bp, 21 predicted proteins | sample 7444481 | NCBI WGS metagenome assembly JACCDJ01 (sample SAMN15323435, study PRJNA562643) | freshwater metagenome | isolation source: river surface water | place: USA:Blue River Watershed | collected 2017-08-15 | reverse complement strand
TAAAACTCCATGATCGAAGGTGGGTGGAAACCGCCCTCTTCGGCCGCAAACAGAGTCAGTGCACTAAACAGCTTCATACTCCTGGCTCGGGCGGCGTGAAAAACCCCGCGGGTGGTCTAAGGAATTCTCCTAAAGTTTATAGGACGAATTCACCTACTAAACCTCGAAATCGAAAAATCTAATCCCGTGAATCAATAGTTGGGATTCGAGAACGCAAAACCACCCAAGAGTCGATTCCAAGGCTGCCCAAAACGCTAATCACAATCGCGAAGAAAAGGGTCGGGCCATGGATAAATTCCATGCGTTGCAAGGCTGCTAGCAAAACAGCAAAGAGCACTACCTTGATTAGCCAGCCGCCGAGCACCAAACCATAAAAGCCACCCAGTGGGAGCCTGGCACCAAACAGCACGCTCAGAAGGGTCATCGAAGTAAAAACCAGGGCAATTGCCGCGCCTAGTAGTGCGGTTAGCACACCGTCTATGCCCACAATTAGGTATCCCACCAAAGAGCACAACGCTGCAACTGCAACGACTAACACCGCACTGAGCTTCAGTGCCTTGGCCAACACTTGAGTTGAACTACTTGCCACGGAGTGCCTTTCTGAATTTGTACCTTCTCTTGAAAACCGGCCAATAGGTGTGCAACAACGCCAGGATCATCCAGAAGCCGAAAATCACCATGACCTGAGGCCACTCCAGCCAGAAGAACAGCAGTAGTGAGATCGAGACCAGGGCCGTCCAGTGATAGAAGACCATGACCGCACCCTGGTGCGAATGCCCGACATCCTGCAACTGGTGGTGTAGGTGTTCACGGTCAGCAGCAAAGGGAGACTGTCCGCGACGCAGTCTGCGAACCACTGCAAGCAGCAGGTCTAAAAGTGGAATTATCAAAATCAAAACCGGCAGCGCCAATGGTATTAGGGCGGGTAGTAGGTCATTTCTGGTAACGGTTGCCGGATCGATGGAACCAGTGACCGTGATAGCACCGACCGCCATCAGCAAACCCAGCAGCATCGCCCCGGAGTCGCCCATAAAAATCTTGGCTGGACGCCAGTTGTGCGGCAAGAATCCAGCCACCATGCCCAACACCAGCGCTGCCACCAGACCGGCAATCGAGAAGTAGTTGGTTGGAGAAGTTTGCTGAGCAAGCAGATAGGTGTAAACAAAAAAAGCCAAGGTTCCAATACCGACCACGCCAGCAGCCAGCCCATCTAGGCCATCAATGAAGTTGACGGCATTCATGATCAGGACGATGACAAACACCGTAATCGCAAATGAAACTGCGAAGCTGCCGACAGTGAGTCCGCCAATTGGCAAGGAAACAATCTGGATTCCGGAAGCGGCCAGAATCCAGGCCGCACCCATTTGACCACCCATTTTGGCGGTCCAATCCAGCTCAATCAAATCATCGAGCAGGCCGACCACGATGATCACAGCAGAAGCTCCCAGCACCGCCCAGATTGGACCTGGATTTAGAAAAATCGAATCGAACCAACCAAAACTTGCAGCCGCTAGCACACCGGCACCGAGACCGATGAACATTGCAACGCCACCGATTCTCGGGGTCGGTGATTTGTGTACATCGCGCTCGCGAATGGCCGGGTGAATGTTGAACTTTCTAGCCATCCAGCGCACAGCCCAGGTTGCCAAGTAGGTAACCAAGGCGGTGAGCAGCGCGACTAGAAAATAGGCCCTCATTTAGTCGACCTTGAGCTCGACATCCCCGATAACACTGCGAATTCGGTCCAGTGAAATGGCTCCGAGTCTCAGCACTCGAATTGGTTCACCAGCGCGCACCTGAGTCAGATCCAAAATTGTGGAAGCTTCGCCCTTTGGACTCGCCCCAGCATCCAGATAGGTGGCCACCTTGTCACCGAAATAGTCAACCGCTTGCTGGGCATTCACCGCAGCTGGCTCACCAGTTAGATTTGCGCTTGAGACGGCAAGTGGGCCCGAGTCTTCCAAGAGCGCAAGGGTGATTTTGTGATCGGGAACTCTCAGCGCGACCGTCCCGCGGGTCTCCCCCAAATCCCACTCCAGGGTGCTCTGTGCTTGCAGCACCATGGTTAGGGCACCCGGCCAAAATGCTGCAGCAAGTTGATTTGCGACCAGTGGCAAGTCGTGGGCTAGGGCGGACATGGTCTCGACCTTAGGAATCAATACCGGTGGGGGCGAAGTACGCTCGCGACCTTTTAGATTGAGTAGCGCCTCTACCGCCTTGGCATTGAAGGCGTCTGCGGCTACCCCGTAAACCGTGTCGGTTGGAATGACCACGACCTCGCCACGACCCAAGCCGACTTTTGCCTGGCGAAATCCAGTGAGCAAATCGGTATCAACTGAGCAGTCATAAACCCGCATTTTGCCTCGCTATCTGATGGCCGTGATGGTTCTAAAGCGCAGCGCTGCATCCTGAAATGCAGCCACGTTAAACCAGCCGTCGTTCAATAGTAATTCACGGATGGCCTCTGACTGTCCGTCAGCATGCTCGAGAACTAAAAGCCCACCCTTTCGCAATAGCGCTGCCCCAATTCCTGAGATGTCCCGAATCACATCGAGGCCATCTTCTCCCCCGTAAAGGGCAAGTTCGGGATCGAAATCCCTAACTTCCGGATCAATTGGAATTGCTGAGTTTGGGATGTAGGGCGGATTGGAAATCACAACATCTAGTTGACCCACTAAGTCGCTGACCACCTCTTGCATCGCCCCAAGCCTTAGTTCAACCGAAACCTGATTGGCTTTGATATTGCCTTCAGCAAACTTATAGGCAGACTCCGATAGCTCCACCGCGTACACCTGGGTCTGTGGCACTTCTTTAGCTATGGCTATCGCAATGGCACCTGATCCGGTGCCAAGGTCAATCGCCCTACCAGAGACTGGAAGCTGTTTTAGGTAGTCAATGGCGTACTGCACCACTTGCTCGGTCTCAGGTCTCGGGATAAACACTCCAGGCCCCACTTTGAGTTCGAGGCTGCGGAAAGCCGCAACTCCGGTGATGTGCTGCAGTGGCTCGCGTGCTGCTCTGCGAGCCAATGCCTGACTCAAATCACTTGTCGCTTGCTCCGAGAACTCCTCGTCAAAGGTGATTTTGGTGAGTAGATCCGAGCGATCGATTCCTAGCACGTGACAAAGCAACCATGTGGCATCGGCTTGCGGCGATGGAACGCCGGCCTGGGCTAAGTGTTGGATGGCGTTTGCCAAAGCTTCTGAAAGCTTCATTACTCACCCTGAAGGGCTGCGAGTCTGGCTTCTTCGTCCATCTTGATGGCAGATTGAATAATCGGTTCAAGAGCACCATCCATCACCTGGTCAAGGTTGTAGGCCTTGTAGCCGGTGCGGTGGTCGGCAATGCGGTTCTCTGGGAAGTTGTAGGTGCGAATTCGTTCTGATCGGTCTACCGACTTCACCTGAGAGCGACGAGCGGCCGACTGCTCGGCCTCAATCGCCTCCTGCTGAGCTGCCAGCAAACGGGCTCGCAATACGCGCATCGCCGCCTCGCGGTTTTGCAACTGCGACTTCTCGTTCTGCATCGACACCACGATTCCGGTTGGCAGGTGAGTGATTCGAACTGCGGAATCAGTAGTGTTCACCGACTGTCCACCAGGACCTGAGGAACGGAATACGTCAATGCGGATTTCATTCTGGCTGATCTCTACCTCTTCAGGTTCATCAACCTCGGGGAAAACCAACACTCCAGCGGCGGAGGTGTGAATGCGACCCTGAGTTTCGGTGACCGGCACACGCTGAACGCGGTGCACACCACCTTCATACTTCATGTGGGCCCAAACTCCATCGGCAGGGTCGGTAGCACTGGACTTGATAGCAACCTGGACGTCTTTGATGCCACCTAGGTCAGACTCGGTGCGGTCCAGAATTTCGGTCTTCCAACCCTTGGAGTTGGCATATTGGATGTACATGCGAAGCAGATCGCCTGCAAACAGTGCGGACTCAGCGCCGCCTTCGCCAGCCTTTACCTCCACGATCACATCGCGGCAATCATCTGGGTCACGTGGAATCAGAAGCCTGCGCAGCTTCTCACCGGCATCCTTGAGCTGTTGCTCCAAAGAAGGAAGTTCTTCGGCAAATGCTTCATCTTCTTTGGCCAATTCCTTGGCAGCCGCTAAGTCATCGGTGAGCTTTATTAGGTTGCTCTCGGCTGCCATGATGGCAGATAGCTCGGCGTAGCGACGGTTCAACTTCTTAGCCAACGCTGGGTTGGTGTGAATAGCCGAGTCGCTGAGTTGCTCTTGCAAACTCGCGTGCTCGGCCCTCAGGCCTGCAAGCGAATCAAGCAAAGTTACTCCGAGTCACTTTCCTGTGGAACTGGCATTGACTTCTCAAGTTTTAGCAAGAACTCCACGTTCGATGCGGTGTCTTTTAGGCGAGAGAGCACAAGCTCAAGGGCCTGCTGCTGCTCAAGTCCCGCAAGTGCACGACGTAGCTTCCAGATGATCTTGGTCTCCTGAGGGCTCATCAGCATCTCTTCGCGGCGAGTACCGGAAGCGTTGATGTCAACCGCAGGGAAGATGCGCTTGTCTGCCAACTGACGAGACAGGCGAAGCTCCATGTTTCCGGTTCCCTTGAACTCTTCGAAGATAACCTCGTCCATCTTGGAACCGGTCTCAACCAACGCGGTTGCCAGAATGGTTAGCGATCCACCGTTCTCGATGTTTCGAGCGGCACCAAAGAAGCGCTTTGGTGGGTATAGCGCTGAGGAATCAACACCACCGGAGAGAATTCGACCAGATGCCGGTGCGCTGAGGTTGTAGGCGCGGCCTAGGCGGGTGATCGAGTCAAGCAGCACAACTACGTCGTGACCGAGCTCAACCAATCGCTTGGCACGCTCGATAGCCAACTCGGCAACCGTGGTGTGGTCATCAGCTGGACGGTCGAAGGTGGAGGCAATGACCTCACCCTTGACGGTGCGCTGCATGTCAGTAACTTCCTCTGGACGCTCGTCGACTAGCACAACCATTAGGTGAACTTCTGGGTTGTTGGTCGCAATGGCATTTGCGATTGCCTGAAGTACCAGGGTCTTACCAGCCTTTGGTGGCGAAACAATCAGACCACGCTGACCCTTACCGATTGGAGCAACCAGGTCGATGATTCGAGTGGAAAGCTTCTTGGCATCGGTCTCGAGGCGCAGACGGGTGTCTGGGTAAAGCGGGGTTAGCTTTCCAAAGTCAACGCGGGTGGCAGCCTCTTCCAGGGTCTGGCCATTGACCGAGTCAACGCGCACTAGCGCGTTGAACTTCTGTCGCTGGTTGTTGACGTCCTCACGTGGCTGACGAATTGCACCAACTACTGCGTCACCCTTGCGAAGTGAGTACTTCTTCACCTGACCGAGTGATACGTAAACATCGTTTGGACCAGGTAGGTAACCGGAGGTGCGCAAGAACGCGTAGTTCTCAAGCACGTCCAGGATTCCAGCAACTGGTACTAGAACGTCATCCTCGGTGATCTCTGGCTCAGATTCGTCCTGCGATCCAGGTCCGCGACGACGGTCGCGGTCGCGGTAACGGCCACGACGATTGCGGTTTCCACCGCGACGGTCGTCGTCACGGTCACGGTTGTTGTCGCGGTCTGAGCTGCGGGTCTCGCGGTCTTCGCGAGCCTCACTGCGCTCCTGCGAGCCTTCTGCTGCGGCGTTGGTGTCGCCACCCTCAGCCTTAGACTCACCGCGAGCTGGGCGGGAGCGACGACGGTTCTCGGTCTTTGGCTCGTTCTCGTTCGACGCCTTGGACTCAGATTCCTGAGCCTTTGGTTCCTTGGTAGCCTTTGGCGCTTCGGTGCCGTCGATGGAAACTGTTGCGCTGGTTGCGCGGCGGGTTCTCTTTACAGGCTTGTCCTGCTGGATTTCATCCATGTGGTTATTACTCGTTTCTTGGCGGCAAATGTGCCGGATTTGTGAAGAATTTCTGAGAATGCAGTGGCGGGCTTTTAGACGCCTGATCCAGACTGCACCTCAAGACTAGCACCTTTGAAGTCAACCGCAAGTGACAGCGGCTTCCAAGTTGGAAATTCCCGCTCCACATATGCCACCGCAGCAACGCGCTTGGCTGGGTCATCTTCCAGGACTAATACCGAAGGGCCCGCTCCTGAGACCACCGCTGGGTGCCCCTGGGCACGCAGCTGCTCAATCAGTTTGCTGGTTTCAGGCATTGCGCTGGCGCGATAGTTCTGGTGCAGACGGTCTTCGGTAGCGGCAAACATCAGCTCTGGGCTCTGAGTCAGTGCTGCCACCAGCAATGCCGATCTTGACACATTGAAAACCGCATCGGTGTGCGGGACAGACTCTGGCTGCAAGCTTCTGGCCAGCTTGGTAGACATTTGGTTTGGTGGAACCAGTACCAGCGGAGAAACACCGCGGTGCACGGTTAGCTTTTTGTGATGCGGACCAGCTTCGTCTTTCCAAGCGATGGTCAGGCCACCAAAAAGCGCAGGGGCAACGTTGTCTGGGTGGCCCTCAAGCTCAGTCGCAAAGTTCAACAGCTGCTGCTCGGTCAGCACAATATCAGGCTGCAGTAGCCCCGCAGCCAACATAACGCCACCGGAGACCGCAGCACCGGATGAGCCCATACCGCGACCGTGAGGAATGTTGTTGTGGCAGGTAATGCGAAGCGGTGGCACGCTCTTGCCAAACTTTGCAAAAACGAAGGCGATGGTGGAGTAAATCAAATTGCTGGCATCTTTTGCGATGTCCTGCTCGCCCTCCCCGACCACAGAGATTTCTAGACCGTTGGCAATTACCTCAGCGGAGTAGTTGTCATAAAAGCTCAGCGCCATGCCCAGGGTGTCAAATCCCGGACCCAGGTTGGCGCTGGTGGCCGGGATCTTTACTGAAACCGTGGTCACTTGTTGCGCTCCAAGCCCAAGACACCAGCCACCGAATCAGCGGTAGCGGCAACCTTCTTTGGCTTGATCTGGCGACCTCGGTCGTCCTTCAAGGCCCAATCTGGGTCTTTGAGGCCGTGGCCAGTAACGGTGACAACAATCGAGTTCACCTTTGGAAGCTCGCCCTTTTGCTTAGCTTGCCAAATTCCTGCGGCACCGGTTGCACTTGATGGCTCGACGAAGACGCCGGCCTCTTGGGATAAGAAGCGGTGCATCCACAGAATGTCCTTGTCGCTCACCGCACCAAAGGCACCATTGGTATCAGCCTTGGCGGCCTGGGCCAGGTCCCAAGATGCTGGGTTTCCGATTCGGATTGCAGTGGCAATGGTTTCAGGCTTTGCAACCGGCTTGCCAACCACGAACGGTGCAGAACCGGCAGCCTGAATGCCGTAAAGCATTGGTAGCTTCTGAATTCGACCGGCATCGCGGTCTTCACGGTATCCCAGGTGATACGCCGAAATGTTTCCGGCATTTCCAAGGGGCATGGCGTGGAGATCTGGGGCGAAGCCAAGTGCGTCAAAAACCTCGAAGGCTGCGGTCTTCTGACCCTGTAGGCGATCTGGATTCACCGAGTTCACCAAGAACACCGGGTAGCTTTCGCTAAGCTCACGGGCCAAACGCAAGCAGTCATCGAAATTGCCTCGAACCTGCAGAATCTGCGCCTTGTGAGCTACCGCCTGAGAAAGCTTGCCCCAGGAAATCTTGCCCGCTGGCACCAGCACCACCGACTGCATGCCACCGGCCACTGCATAGGCGGCTGCCGAGGCCGAAGTGTTACCGGTGGAGGCAGCGATAACCGCCTTGGCACCCTTGCCTTTTGCCTTGGAAACTGCGGTGGTCATACCGCGATCCTTGAATGAGCCGGTTGGGTTCATGCCTTCAAACTTCAGGTGCACGCTTCCAACATCCAATAGCTTTGCGAGCGCCGGAGCTTCAATGAGTGGGGTACCACCCTCACCTAGGGTGACGATTGGGTCGTCCTGGGTAAATGGAAGACGATCAAAGTATTCGCGAATAACGCCGCGCCACTGGTGAGCCATTAGATTCCCTCCACTCGGATAACCGAGTTCACTTTCTGAACCGCCGCGTTGCCGCGCAGATCCTCAACTACCGCCTCGAGCTCACCTTCGCCAGCTTCGTGGGTCATGATGGTCAAAAGCGCTCCAGAGTTTTGACCAGCGGCGTTCTGATCCACTGTCTCAACGCTAACTCCATGCTGGGCGAAAACCGTGGCAACCGAGGCCAAGACACCTGGCAAGTCATTTACCTGAAGCGTGATCTGGAAACGAGTGTCCACTGCCTGCACCGGCAGAATGTCCAAATTCGCATGCACTGAATCTGCAAGACCAGGTCCACCGGCAAGGTGACGCTTAGCGGCACCTACCAGGTCACCCAAAACCGCTGATGCAGTTTCTGGTCCGCCGGCACCTGCGCCATAGAACATCAACCGGCCTGCGCTCTCAGCCTCAATAAAGACCGCGTTGTATGCTCCCCGCACCGCCGCCAGTGGGTGATCGTCCGGAATCAAGGTTGGGTGCACTCTGGCAACGATGCCTTCTGGTTTGCCATCGATAGCCGGCACTCGCTCGCAAATTGCCAAAAGCTTGACGGCGTATCCCGCCTCTCGAGCGGTCTCGATCTGCAACGCAGTCACCTGAGAGATACCCTCACGATAGACGCTCTTAACTGGCATTTCGGTGTGGAAGGCAAGCGACGCCAAGATTGCCGCTTTGCTGGCGGCATCAAAACCTTCAACATCGGCGGTTGGGTCAGCCTCTGCGTACCCAAGTTGCTGCGCTTCAGCTAGGGCATCTTCGAAGCTAGCACCGGTGGAAGCCATGCGATCCAAGATGAAGTTTGTGGTGCCATTGACGATACCCATCACCTTGTTTACCTTGTCGCCTGCCAAGGACTCGCGAAGTGGTCGAATGATTGGAATCGCTCCGCCGACGGCAGCCTCGAAGTAAAGCTGCGCGCCAAGCTGTTCAGCCAGATCAAACAACTCGGTGCCATGGGAAGCAATCAAAGCCTTGTTGGCGGTGATGACGTCGGCTCCAGAATTCAGAGCCAGGGTGATGTAGCTCTTCGCAGGCTCAATGCCGCCGATTAGCTCTATCACGATATCTGCAGCCTGGATTAGCGCTTCGGCATCCAGGGTAAATAGCTCTTTAGGGAGGTTGCCATTTCGTGCTGAATCTAAATTGCGCACCGCAATTCCAACCAGCTCAAGGTCGGCCCCAACGCGCTGGGCTAGTTCGTCGCGGTTCTCAATCAAGAGCCTTGCCACCTGAGAGCCAACAGAACCGGCACCTAGCAGTGCAATTCGAATTGGGCGATAAGCGATTTCCATGGCTATGCCTTCTCTCCACTAAGGCCGGCATCACGGCTTAGTAGGTCATTCTCTGTCTCCGCCCGAATCAATAGCGAACTCTTGCCTGACTTCACAGCAACCATCGCCGGACGGGTTAGAAAGTTGTAGTTCGACGAGAGCGAAAAACAATATGCGCCTGTGGCCGCCACGGCCAACACATCGTTGATTGAAACATCTGAGGGTAGGTAATCGTGGCGCACCACAATATCTCCCGACTCGCAGTGCTTTCCTACTACTCGGGCAAGCGCTGGACTGGCGGAGGTTACGCGAGAAGCAATCATTGCGGAATACTCTGCTTGGTATAGCGCGGGGCGAGCGTTGTCGCTCATACCGCCATCCACGCTGACATACTTACGAGTCGCACCAATTCCCTGCTCAGACACGTTCACGTCCTTGATGGTGCCAACCGAGTACAAAGTAATTCCAGCAGGTCCAGCGATGATTCGACCGGGCTCAAAGGCAAGCTTCGGCACCGCAATTCCCAACGCCGCGCACTTGGCTGCCACTGCCTGCATGATTCTGGTAGCCATGTCCTCGATGCCAATCGGCTTATCGGCTTCGGTGTAAGAGATACCAAATCCACCACCTAAGTTCAGTTCTGGAACCTCACCAGCCTTGAGCAACTGGGCGTGAACCTCCAGCAGTCGCTCTGCTGCGGCCACAAAGCCATCGACCACAAAGATCTGAGATCCGATGTGGGAGTGTAGCCCCAAGAAACGCAGGTGCGTGTGAGAGCGAATCTTTGCAACCAATTCCGGTACGTCGTTCAGTGCAACACCAAACTTCTGATCTTCCCTTGCGGTAGCCAGGTGCTCGTGTGTGTGAGCGTGCACGCCTGAGTTGACACGCAACCTCACGGCCTGGGTCTTACCCTGGGCTAGCGCAACCGCTGCAATCCGTTCAATCTCCAATTCGGAGTCGATCACGATTGCTCCAACATCCGAAGCTATCGCCTTGCTGATCTCAATCAAAGACTTGTTGTTGCCGTGAAGGCCTAGGCGCTCGCCTTTTGCTCCAGCTGCCAGTGCAACCGCAAGCTCTCCCCCGGTCGAGACATCGACCGAAAGACCAGCATCCATAACCCAGCGAACTACATCTGCAGTAAGTAGTGCTTTCGAGGCGTAGTAGAGCTTTGCGGTGGTGCCAATCTTGTTGGCAGCATCGCTAAAGGCACGCTTGATCGAAAGCAGTCGAGTCTCAAAATCTTCCTGGTCAACAACGTAGAGGGGAGATCCGTATTGCCGGATAAGAGCGGATACGGCAACATCACCGACGGTTAATTCTCCGTGAGTGTTTCGCTTGGCAGTCCTAGGCCAAATTCGCGCATCGATCGCATTTAGGTCGGTTGGGACAGCCAGCCATTCGGGAGCTAGAGGATTCTTCACGATTACATCCTCTCCGGAGCAGAGACGCCAAGTAGCGATAGGCCATTAGCCAACACAATGCTGGCGGCATTGTTCAACCAAAGTCTGGTGCGGTGAACGGTTTCGACCTCACCGCCGCCGAGCGGGGTGACTCGACAGTTGTCATACCAGCGGTGATAACTGCCCGCCACAACTTCGACATACCTTGCAATGCGGTGTGGTTCGCGGAACTGAGCTGCCTGCTGCACAATCCTTGGAAATTCGCTGAGGTTAGCCAGAAGCTCTGCCTCGGACTCGTGGCTCAGTAGTGCCGGATCAAACTCTGAATCATCAACATTCAAGGAAGCGGCGTTCTTTGCCACCTGCTTGGTTCGGGCATGAGCGTATTGAACGTAGAAGACTGGGTTGTCGTTGGTCTTTTTAGTCAACTGCTCGAGATCGACATCCAGTGAAGAGTTGATCGAGGAACGAGCCAACGCATAGCGGGCAGCGTCGACACCAACCACATCAACTAGGTCCTCCATGGTGACCACAGTGCCGGCACGCTTTGACATTCGAACCGGCTCGCCGCCGCGAACCAGGTTCACCATTTGACCGATCAAGATTTCCATGTTCTCGCCAGGCTTGTCTCCGAAGGCTGAGCAGAGAGCCATCATGCGTGGCACATAGCCGTGGTGGTCGGCACCGAGCATATAAATGCAGCGATCGAATCCCCTGGAGCGCTTGTCCTGGTAGTAGGCGATATCTCCGGCGATGTAGGCAGCATCTCCATCGCTTTTGATGATCACTCGATCGCGGTCATCACCAAAAGTGGTGGAGCGAAGCCAGATTGCACCGTCTTCCTCGAAGATGTGGCCCATCTCGCGTAGCCGCTCAATCGAGCGTTCGACCGCCTTGGATTCGTATAGGGAGTTCTCGTGGAAGTAAACATCGAAGTCCACACCAAATTCATGCAGTGATTCGCGAATCTGCTGGAACATTAGCTCCACCCCAGCAGCGCGGAACTTCTCCTGAGCTTCAGTCTCCGGGAGGGCGAGAATGTCTTCTGCGGTCTCGGCCAACACTCGAGCTGCAATCTCCTGAATGTATGCACCTGCATAACCGTCTTCGGGGGCTGGCTCATTTTTGGCGGCTGCCAAAAGTGATCTGGCAAAGCGATCAATCTGAGCACCGTGGTCGTTGAAGTAGTACTCGCGGGTGACCTCAGCTCCAACGAACTCAAAAACTCTGGCGAGCGAATCTCCAACCGCAGCCCAACGGGTGCCGCCTAAGTGGATTGGACCGGTTGGATTTGCGGAGACAAACTCTAAATTCAGTTTTACGCCTTGGTATTCGCTGCCGCGACCATAGCTCTTTCCAGCCGCCACAATCTCACGCGCCAGCTCTCCTGCAGCAGAATTCGAGACGAACAGATTTATAAATCCAGGGCCGGCAATTTCAACCTTCTCAACCCCAGCGCTCTTCTGAAGCTCGATCGCCAAGAGCTCTGCAAAATCGCGTGGCTTAAGACCTGCCTTTGCCCCCAGCTGCATAGCGACGTTGGTTGCCCAGTCGCCGTGCTCGCGATTCTTTGGGCGCTCAACAACCACCTCATCAGGAATCTCAAGCCGCACTGAGCCAGCCTCGACCAGAGCGCGCAGTGCGGCAACAATGGCTTCCGATAGCTGATTGGGAGTCACTTGGGACCTGATTCCTTCGGGTATGGCAACCGACGAGTTGTGTTCGGCGGTGAACCTAAATCATACCCGTGGAAGGCCCTAGAAGCTAAGAGAGCTTCAGCCAAACAGTCGAATTAGCTGGCACTTTGCCGCCTGAAACATCACTCGAAGCCAGCATTACTTCACCTGCTGGAAGCGCGACCGCCACATCAGTGAAGTTGGTAAAGCTTGACCAACCACCCTCGCGCTCAAACCAAAGAGTCCCCTGAGTTGATGGCAACCAAGACAACTTCTCGCCCTGAATTAGCTTTCGCCTTATGGCTAAAGCTGCACGATAAAGCTCCAAGGTTGAACCCGCTTTGCCGTCTTGAACCGAAACCGCATAGTTGGCATACCAACTTGGTTGAGGCAGGTGAGAACCACCAGGGCCAAAGCCAAACGATGGTCCGGATGACTCCCACGGCAGTGGAACACGACAACCGTCACGCGATTTAAACTTCCCCTCGGATCTAAACCACTGCGGGTCTTGCATCCGATCAGATGGAATGTCTGTGACATCGGGAAGCCCGAGTTCCTCACCTTGGTAGAGATAGCTTGAACCCGGCAGTGCAAGCATAAGCAGCGTGGCTGCCTTAGCCCGGTCAAGACCTTTGGCTAGGTCTAGGTCACCATCGAGTCGATGGTTCACATACCAGTGATTTTCGGCATCGAAGGTCACCCCCTCTTTACCCGCGGGGATTACCAAACGAGTGGCATGTCGAATCACATCGTGGTTGGACATGACCCAAGTCGAGGAGGATCCAGTTTTATGAGCAAACGCCAAGTTGTCATCGATGACACCGCGAAACGCATCTGCATCCCACTGGGAAGTAAGAAGATCGAAGTTGAAGGCTTGACCTAAGCCCTCTATAGAAGCGTACGCGGGACGTCGGTGAGGGTGGACCCATGCTTCAGCCACTGCAACACGAGGTGGATCGTACCTGTTGAATAACTGTCGCCATTCCCGATAAATCTCGTGAACTTCATCACGATCAAAGAGTGGATCCGTGCCGTCTGCCTTCATAACTTCAAGCGAATATGACGAACGAATTGGAAGCGGTTCAAGGTCCTTGACGAGGGCATGAGCTACGTCAATTCGGAAACCGTCTACCCCTCGGTCCGACCAGAATTTCAGCGTCTGAAGAAACTCCTCATGTACCTCACGGTTACTCCAGTCAAAGTCCGGTTGCTCCTTTGTGAAAAGGTGCATGTACCACTGACCATCCGGCACCCTGGTCCAACCCTCGGGGCCGAAGTGGCTGGCTAGCTCGGATGGCGGCAGCTCGCCATTTTCTCCTCGACCATCGCGGAAGATGTAGCGAGCTCGCTCTCTTGAGCCTTTGGGAGAGCGCAACGCTTCCTGAAACCAAACGTGCTGATCTGAAGAGTGATTAGGCACGATGTCCACGAATAACCGAATACCCCTGGCGTGAAGCTTTTCCACTAATTCATCAAACTCTTCGAGCGTGCCGATTCTAGGATCGACATCTCGATAGTCGGCCACATCGTAACCGCCGTCGGCAAGCTCAGATGGATAGAAAGGTGAAAGCCAAACCGCATCGATACTCAAGCTGGCGAGGTAATCGACCTTTCCTATGATGCCCTTGAGGTCACCAATGCCGTCACCATTGAGATCGGCAAAGCTGCGAGGGTAAATCTGGTAGACGACAGCCTGTCGCCACCAATCTGCTGAGCCTTTTAGAAAAGTGAAATCGGACACCTGCACTCCTTACTCAATGGGAAACGGGGTCATTTCTGACCCCGTTTGTAATCTCTTGATTTACTTCACGGCTCCAGCGGTCAGACCCCTTACGAAGTAACGCTGCAAAGCGAAGAAGACAATCAGTGGCACGATCAATGAGATGAACGATCCGGCTGCCACATCTTGCCAACCTTCGCCGTACTGACCTAGCTGACGCAACAGGTTATAGGTCATTACCGGCTTTTGTTCACCGACGAAGATAAACGCAATCAAGTAGTCATTCCAAACCCAGAGGAACTGGAAGATGGCAAATGATGCGATGGCAGGGATGGACATAGGCAATACCAAGCGCCAAAAGATTTGATAGTAGCTGGCACCATCCATGCGCGCTGCTTCAATCAGCGATACAGGCAAGGAAAGCATGTAATTGCGCAAAATGTAGATTGCAAGCGGCAGAGCAAAGGCTGAGTGGACAACCCATGCGCTGGCATAAGTTCCAGTCAGTGGAATATCGAAGGTCTTCTGGAACCAAACCATGCCCTTTAGCACCGGGATAAGCGCTGACTGAAGCGGAATGACCATCATTCCAACCAAAATCGCGAAGTAAATCTCTTTGCCCTTGAAGTTCAAAAAGGTGAAGGCGTATGCCGCATTCGCAGCAATCATTAGAGGAAGCACTACAGATGGAATAGTGACCGCCAAAGTGTTGATGAGCGCATCCGCCATGCCCGTGTCAAGCGAGTTTTGGTAGGCCTCGAGAGACCAGACCGTCGAGAGCGGATTTAATAGCCCATCCCACCAAGGTGAAACTTCAGCCTCCGAGCGAAGACGCAACGAAGTGATGAGCAAGCCGATGGTTGGAATCGACCAGATGCCCACAAGGAGCAGAAGAGCGAGCGTGCTACCAAGGTTGAGTTTTGCAATTGTGTTCTTTAGTTTGCTCATCGCAGCGTCTCCTGCTGTCTAACGGTACGAATTTGGAGCCAGATCAGCGGAGTGATCAAGAAGATTAAGACCATCACAATGGCTGAAGCCTGGCCGGTGTTGGTATTTTCGAAGTACACACGGTACCACTCGAAGGCCAGCACACTTGTGTTGTAGTTACCTCCGGTCATCGCCAAAATAATGTCAAAAATCTTCATAACCAAAATTAGAACCGTGACGAACACCGCCATGATTGAGCCCCAGACCTGAGGCAGGATTACTCGCGTAAACACCTGCAATGCTCCAGCTCCGTCGATGCGAGCCGCTTCGATAGTTTCCTCCGGCACTGCCTTGATTGCGGCAGAAATGATGACCATGGAGTAGCCAACCTGCAACCAGATCACCACAGCCATCAACAAGAAGTTGTTGGCTCGGAAATCATCAATCTGGAGAATTGGAACGGGTTCTTGTACGCCTAGTGCAAGTTGAATTTTTTGGGCCAAGCCAATAACAGGTCGGCCCGGTGCTGAGTAAGCGTAGAGGTAGGCCCAAATTGTGGACGCGGCCACAAAACTAATTGCCATCGGCATAAAAATTAGCGATTTGAAAATCTTTTCGCGCTTAGGGCCGACGTTGTTACTCAGGTTTGCAACCAACGTTCCGATAGCGACCGTAATAGCTGGGACGAATAAGACCCATAGGAGGTTGTTTATGAGGATGCTGAGGAAGTTAGGGTCGGTAAAAATATCGATGTAGTTCTGCAGTCCGACGAACTCTGAACGTTTTCCCTTGATTTCCATGAAGGACCAGACGACAGTCTGCACAAGAGGAAGCACGGAAACCAAAATTAGTAAAACCGCGGCTGGGGTAACAAAAGCCCAGACTGTTGCCTTCGAGCTGAGCTTCTTGGGGAGCAGCGAGACTAAGAAGTTGAGGAGCCAATAAAGCCCGTAAGAGACGATGATTCCGATGATGACGGCCACGATGCCGAAGATAATGTCGCCCATGTTTACAACTCCAGGTTCGGAACTTAAATCTAGTGTGCCTGCAAAGAAGCAGAAGTTTTATGTTGAAGGAGATGGCGCCAGCTCCCTGGGGAACTGGCGCCATCTTTAGTTATTCAACTGTTGAATCGGCTGAATTTAGTACTTCGAGTCGATTCGCTCAGCAGCTTCGAGCCAGGTGGCTCGACCAGCTACGTAGTCGGTGCCGGCAGCCCAGAACTCTGCGTTAACTTCCGCAGGCATCTGGTCAGAACCGTCGAAACCGAATACAGCAGCAGCTGCCATTGCCTCACCGATCTTGCGGTTCAGCTCGTTAGGGTACAACGCGCTGTCGAAGGTGGTGTGAGGGGAGATTGCACCAGCAGAAACCATGTACTTAAGTACCTGGTCGCTTGCGATAAATGCAGCAACCTTCGCAACATCCTGGTCAACGTGACCATCGAATACTGCGAATAGGTCACCACCACCGATTACACCTGCCTGAGCACCCTCAGGGGTTGGTAGTGGGAATGCATCGAAGTTGGTGTAGTCACCAGCAGCAACCTGAGCCTGAATGTCCTCAGGAGTGAAGCCAACGATGAACGAACCCTGACGCATCATGAAGCACTGACCTGCAGCCTTGCCACCAGTCTCGAATAGTGGAGCAGTGTTGCCGAACGAGTCAGCAGCCATTGCAGCACCGCCACCGTTTACGTGACCCTCGGTTAGTAGACGAGCTGAAACGTACTCTGCAGCCTTGGTTACCTCAGCGGAGCTGAAGTCTAGGTCGCCAGCAATCCAAGAAGCGTAAGCCTCTGGGCCGTGGAACATCAATACGTACTGCTCCATCCAGTCGGTGAATGCCCAACCAGTTGCACCACCGGACTCAATACCTGCGCACCATGGGTAGCCAAGACCTTCATCAACGATCTTTGCCTCAAGTGCCTGAAGCTCAGCCTCAGTGGTAGGTACTGCTAGGCCGTTGGCCTCAAATGCAGATGGGTTGTAGAAAACAAGCGACTTCATGTTTGCAGAAACAGGAAGACCGTAAAGCTCGCCATCAACAACTGCCAACTGGTCCCAACCTGGAACCAAGGTGCCCTGGGCAACAGAGGTGTCGAATACCTGGTTTAGAGGAACTAGGTAGTCTGCAAGACCCTTCAACCCACCTGGCTGAGGCCATAGTGCGATGTCTGGCTCCTGGCCAGCTTCAATCTTCACCTTAATGTCGGTGTCGAAGCTTGCTAGAGAAGTGAAGGTGATCTCAATTCCGTTAGCCTCACCGAACTCGGTTAGTGCCTGCTGGAAGTTGGCAGCGTCTGCCTCACCGTATCCACCAAAGATCTCAACCTTGCCGTCGCCAGCAGGTAGCTCAGCGGCAGCGGAGGTGGTCTCCTCAGTTACAGTCTCTCCTGCTGCACAGCCGGCTAGACCGAGAACTGCTGCAGCGGAAAGTGCCACAAACTTTGTAGCTTTCTTCATGCGAAGTGTCCTTTCATTTGCGCGCCGAACAGGGATTTGAGCGGTGCGTATCTAAAACATACCGACCATGCACATCGAATAGATAAAGAAATGGACTCATTTTTATAACAATGCAAGCGTTTACAATTTTTACAAAATGCCGCTAATCACTTATTGCAGAATGTCAGTATTCAATTGGCTTGCAAGCGGTTTCAGTTTTAGCCCAGTTTTGTCCACTGAGACTATGTCTCAGACGTTGCCTGAATGGCGATGCTAGTCTTGGTTCATCCCCGCCCCTATAGCTCAGGGGATAGAGCACCGCCCTCCGGAGGCGGGAGCGCAGGTTCGAATCCTGCTAGGGGCGCTCGGCTAGGTATTCCGCCATTTGCTGAAGCGCCAGGAAGCGATGTGACAACGAGTTTTTCACTTCGGGATCCAATTCAGCTGCGGTAACCACCAAGCCCTGCGGGATGAAAACTGGGTCGTAACCAAAACCACCGCTACCGGAAACCTTCATTGCTATAGAACCCGGCCAGATGCCGGTAAAAGACATCTCCTCGTCTTCACCGACCAAGGCTATGGTGCACACAAAGGCAGCTGCCCGGTGCTCGGCTGGAATGTCTTCGAGCTGCTTCAGGAGCAGATTTCGATTAGTGGCATCATCTCTGGTGCCAGACCAGATCGCTGAGAAAATCCCCGGTGCCCCGCCCATAACTTCACATGCAATTCCCGAGTCATCAGCAAACGAGAGCTTTCCGGTGGCCTCATAGGCAGCCTTGGCCTTGATCATGGCGTTTTCCAAGAAGCTGGTTCCACTCTCAACTGGCTCCGGTCCACCGTATGTCAAAACTTTGATGCTTGGATTGGCTTGCTTGAGAATCGCTTCCGCCTCAGCCGCCTTGTGCTTGTTCCCGGTGGCGAAAACAATCTCCACTAGCGCACTTCCAGAGCGTCGCCGAGAGCATCGCGCTGTGCCTGAGCCAGCTGCTTAGTGGCACCGAGCGCCAGCTCGAGCAGTCGGTTGAGCTCATCACGATCAAAAGGCTCTGCTTCAGCGGTGCCCTGCACCTCAACGAACAAACCTCGACCAGTAACTACCACGTTCATGTCGGTATCGGCTCTCACGTCTTCGACGTATTCCAGGTCGGTTACCGCTACCCCATCAACAATGCCTACCGAGACAGCCGATACGGTGTCTATCAGTGGCTTGGCACTTTTAGCAATCAACCCCTGCTGTTTAGCCCAGGCAACTGCATCAGCAAGAGCAACGAATGCGCCTGTGATGGCTGCGGTTCGGGTGCCGCCATCAGCCTGCAGTACATCGCAATCTAGAACGATGGTGTTCTCCCCCAAAGCCTTGACATCAATAACGGCTCGCAGTGATCTACCTATCAGTCTCGAGATCTCGTGGGTGCGGCCACCAATCTTGCCTTTAACTGACTCACGATCGGAGCGATCGTTAGTGGCCCTTGGGAGCATGGCGTATTCAGCAGTTACCCAACCTTCGCCAGAGTCCTTTTTGAAGCGTGGCACCCCAGGAGTGAACGAGGCGTTGCAAAGCACCTTGGTATTTCCAAAAGAAACCAGCACCGAACCCTCGGCATGAATGGTGAAGTTACGCTCAATTTTTATCTCGCGCAGTTCGTGCTCTGCTCTACCATTTGGCCTAGTCATTTGATGCCTTTCGTGTCAGGTGGGTCACATCGTTAACCTCGGGACCCAAAAAGCGTTTGGCCAGGCTTTCGAATTCTTTGGCATTACCGGTTGCATAAAACTTGTAGTTGGGCTTGGCATCACTCGGTGCTAGTAGGTCATGCTCGGTGAGCACTCGGAAGACGTCTTTTGCAGTCTCATCAGCTGAGGAGACCAGATTCACACCATCGCCCATTACATATGAGAGTGCTGCCTGCAGCAGCGGATAGTGAGTGCAGCCCAGCACCAAAGTGTCAACCTTGGCCTGCTTGATCGGTGCCAGATATTCCTCGGCTGCCCGAAGTAATTCAGGGCCGGAAGTGACACCACGCTCCACAAAATCCACAAAAGCTGGACAGGCTGCGGTGGTGATTTCAAAGTCAACGGCAGCTGCAAATGCATCTTCATAAGCCTTGGAATTCACAGTTGCACTGGTACCGATTACCCCCACCTTGTGATTTCTAGACGTTCCAACCGCCTTGCGAACCGCGGGCTGAATAACTTCAATAACTGGAACACCTAAACCCTCGGTATAGCGCTCGCGAGCATCTCGCAGAACTGCAGCTGAAGCCGAATTGCAAGCGATGACCAAGAGCTTGACTCCAGAGGCCACTAGCTCATCCATGACTTCAAGGGCCAGTCGACGAACCTCTGAGATTGGCTTTGGGCCGTAAGGGGAATTTAGGGTGTCACCGACATAGTGGATTGATTCGTGAGGCAACTGGTCGATGATCGCTCGAGCCACCGTCAAGCCACCGACACCTGAGTCGAATACGCCAATTGGTCTGGAATCCACGCGCTAAGTCTAAAGCTCATCCGGTGGGTAGGCTTTAGGTGTGTCTACAGCATTGAACACTGACCGCTATGAGCTCACCATGCTCCAGGCTGCGTTGCGCTCTGGAAAAGCCGATCGCAAGTGCGTGTTTGAAGTTTTCTCCAGACAGCTACCTGCCGGACGTCGATACGGAGTGGTCGCCGGAACCGGTCGCGTGCTCGAGGCGATTCAAAACTTTCGCTTCGGTGACCAGGAACTTTCCTTCCTCGCCGAAAACCAGGTGGTCGACAGCCCAACCCTGAAATGGCTTGAGAGTTATCGATTTAGCGGGAGCGTCTCCGGATATCAGGAAGGTGAGCTTTACTTCGGTCACTCCCCAATCCTGACCGTTGAAGGAAGCTTTGCCGAGGCGGTGATTTTAGAGACTGTGATTCTTTCGATCTTGAACTATGACTCGGCGGTCGCCTCCGCTGCTGCTCGAATGAAATCTGTGGCAAATGAGCGACGACTTATTGAGATGGGTTCGAGACGAGCTCACGAAGAAGCGGCGATAGCAGCTGCCCGCGCTGCTTACATTGCAGGTTTTGATGCGACCAGCAACCTAGCCGCTGGAAGTAAATATGGAATTGAAACCACAGGAACCTCGGCACACGCTTTCACTCTGCTGCACGATAACGAGGAGCAAGCCTTTGAAGCTCAACTGGCTTCGATGGGAAATGAAACAACGTTGTTAGTTGACACCTACGACGTAAGGAACGCGGTTGAAACCGCCGTCCGACTATCTGGTGGCAAGATTCGCGCGGTCCGACTAGATTCCGGAGACTTGGCCACCTCTGCAGTTGAGGTGCGTAAGCAACTTGATGCGCTTGGCGCAAAGCAAACCAAAATCACCGTGACCAGTGATTTAGACGAATACACCATCGCAGCGCTGGCTATCGCGCCGATTGACAGCTATGGGGTTGGTACCAGCCTGGTGACTGGCTCTGGTTTCCCTACCGCCGGCTTCGTTTACAAGTTAGTTGCTCACACTGATAACGGGGACTGGGTCGATGTGGCCAAAACCTCAAAACTCAAGACCAATCGAGGTGGCAGAAAGTTCGCTAGCCGAGCTTTAGATCGCGGAGTGGCAAAAACCGAATTGATCTCTTCCGAGCTTCAAGCCGGTCGAGCCCTTCAAGTCGAAATGATTGCAAACGGTGAGATTGCTGTTGATCTAATGGGAAAGACCGCAGCTGAGAAGGCTCGTGAGCATCACAAGCTTGCGATGGCCGAGTTGCCAGCTGGGGCGCTTAGGCTGTCGCGTGGAGAACCTGCCGTGCCGGTGGAGTTTATTTAGCCTCGTCATCGCCAGGCTTTAGGCCCTCGTAGATCTCTTGGCAGGTTGGACAAACCGGAAACTTTTGCGGATCCCTGGATGGAATCCACACCTTGCCGCAAAGCGCGACGACGGCGCTTCCCATAACGGCAGACTCAACAATTTTGTTCTTTTGAACGTAGTGGGAAAACCGCTCGTGATCGCCTTGATCTAAGACAACCTTTTCCTCTAGCTGAGTTCCGAAATTCTGATCAGACATGGCTTTTATTTTAGGTCGGAGGCATCGCCAAGGGTGACTCGGAAAGTCTTTCGAGCACCATCACGAATTACCTCAACTTCAACCACCGCACCGGCAGGTTCTGCCCTAACCATCGCCGTTAGATCTGATGCCGAGGCAACGGCCTGTCCCGCAAAAGTAACCACCACATCGCCAGGTTTGATTCCGGCAGATTCGGCAGCTCCCCCATCGGTGAGCTTTTCGACGTATGCACCGGTTGAGAACGTGGAGTCCTCAACGGTGTTGTCTCGAACCATCGCGCCAAGCAGCCCGTGGCTGGCGCTACCGGTATCGATGATTTCCTGGGAAATGCGGAACGCGGTGTTAGATGGGATGGCAAAACCCACCCCGATACTTCCACTCTCGCCATTACCGGCAGTGGCGATTGCAACGTTGATGCCAATTAGTTCACCATTGCTGTTCACAAGGGCACCGCCAGAGTTACCTGGATTAATGGCAGCATCGGTCTGGATTACCTGCAGTGAGATAGGAGCATTTCCGGTCCCATTCCAGAACTGCAGGCCTGGGTTTTCACTAACCTCAGCACTTGCTACCTGAATGGTTCGGTTGAGCGCTGAGATGATTCCCTCGGTGACTGTGGAGGCGAGACCGAGCGGTGCGCCAATTGCCACCACATTCTCACCAACGTTGAGCTTGTCGGAATCAGCAAAGGTGATTGGCTTGAGTCCGGAAACCTTGACTTTCACAACCGCCAGGTCGTAAACCGAGTCATAGCCGATCAATTTGGCTGGATAAACAGACCCGTCCCAAAGCTGGACAGTGATGTTTGGGTTTTGGGTTAATCCACCGAGAGTGACAACGTGTGCATTAGTTAGCACGTAGCCGTCCTCGGTCAGCGCAACACCCGAACCTGAACCTGAACCATCTGGAGATTCAACTCCCAGAGTCACTACCGAGGGAGCTGCATTCGAAGCTGCACCGGTAACCCAGTTCACCTGCTCGGTGTCGTTTACCACCACCGGAGCTGGTTGCGAAACCGACAGGTAGGAAAGAGTAAATGCGGTGGAACCAACTACTCCACCAACCAAAGCGGCGGTGAGTGCAAAAAGAGCTATGCCTAGAGCGCGAATCGGGCGACGCTTGCGCTTTTGAACCGCTGCTTCCGGTGCTGCGTAGGTGTTTCCGAAGCTGAATTGGCTATCTCCAGAACGATTCCACTCAGACATTTGATTCCTTTCGAGTTGCCCAAATTCTTTCGGGCAAGACTGAGGATTCTATGAACTCAACCTGAGTAAATTCTGAATTCCCCTGCGACCATCATCCCACCAACAG
>JACCDJ011090250.1_pt1 | contig 22779 bp, 18 predicted proteins | sample 7444481 | NCBI WGS metagenome assembly JACCDJ01 (sample SAMN15323435, study PRJNA562643) | freshwater metagenome | isolation source: river surface water | place: USA:Blue River Watershed | collected 2017-08-15 | reverse complement strand
TCCACCCATGGCCAGGCACGGCACGGCATTAAGCATTATTTATGGTTAATTTAATAAAATTGATTAATTTTTCAAGAGCCCTCCATACGCGATGGCGGTCACAAATTGGCGGCGCATCTGGATGACAAAGCGGGGCCCCACAAAATCTTGCGCCTTTTTGCCCAGCATCATTAGAATCTAAGGTTTTCAATTTGGGTCCATTTCCATGCAATGGTTCGTCGTTCACACCAAGCCACGCCAAGAGCAGCGCGCCTTGGAAAATTTGCAACGCCAGGGCTTTGAAGCATGGTTGCCCATGCTGACACTTGAAAAACTGCGCCGTGGCCGGATTGAAAAAGTGGTGGAACCCATGTTCAGCCGCTACTTGTTCATACAACTCGACAAAATCACCAGCAACTGGTCGCCCATCCGATCCACCATGGGCGTGAGCAAATTGGTCACTTTTGGCAATCAACCGGCGGCCGTTCCGCCAGCCATTGTGGAAGCTTTGCGCGTCGCACCCACGCCGCATGTGCCTGGCTATTTTTCATCCGGCGATGCCGTGCGTTTTGTCGATGGCCCATTGGCGGGTTTGGAAGGTTTGTTCGAAGCGCCGGACGGCGAAGCCAGGGCCATGATCTTCATCAACCTGCTGAGCCGCCCCCAGGTGGTCAGCGTTGACCTCAAACAACTTGCGCCCGCCCGCCGCTGACATGGAGGTGGGTATTCCTCGCCACATTGCCATCATCATGGATGGCAATGGGCGTTGGGCCAAAAACCGCCACCTGCCACGCACCTTGGGCCATGTCAAAGGGGCCAAAGTGGTCCGCCCCCTGGTCAAGGCCTGCACCGAACGGGGCATTTCCCACCTGACCTTGTTTGCCTTCAGCACCGAGAATTGGCGCCGCCCACCCGAGGAGGTGAGCACCTTGATGGGTTTGTTTGTCCAGTACCTGGAAAAAGAAGTCAGCGACATGCAAAAACAAGGCGTGCGGTTTCGCCTCATTGGTGACCGCAGCGCTTTTGCCCAGGATTTGCAAGACTTGATCGCACACGCAGAGCACAGCACCGCCCACAACACCGGCATACACCTCACCGTGGCCGCCAACTACGGAGGGCAATGGGACATCTTGAATGCCACCCGCGAGTGGCAACGCGCCCATCCATTGCAAGGCCTGGATCAACTCGATGCCCACAGCCTGTCGCCTTATCTGAGCATGGCTGGTGCGCCCGACCCCGATTTGCTCATCCGCACCGGCGGCGAGTCGCGCATCAGCAATTTTTTGCTGTGGCAATGCGCCTACACCGAACTGTATTTCACCGACACCTTGTGGCCCGACTTCAATGCCGCCTTGCTCGACGAGGCCCTGGACTGGTACAACCGCCGGGTGCGCCGATTTGGCCGCACCGATGAGCAAGTTTTGGGCGAGTCCACCCCCGCGCCCAGCGCGGCCTTGGCACCGCGCAAAATTTAAGCCTGCAGGGGCCCCCAGTGCCCCGTCTCTAAAATGAGTCCCATGAACACCCATGCTTTGCCCTTTTCCACCCCCCTTCGCCGCCTCGCCGCGGCTTTGTTGTTGTCGGCCTTGCCCTGGAGTGTGGGTGCCCAATCCGGCCTGACCAACAATGCGGGCAGTGGGGCGGCCAATATGGGTGGTGGCTCCAGTGGTTTTGGCACTGGTGGCGCCATGGGTGGCAGTGGTGCCATGGGCACTGGCATGGGCAATGTGCCCACAGCACCTTTTTTGAGCAATGGCCAATCCCAGCCCACGGGCTTGACCCGGCCCATGACCCCGGAACTGGGTGCGGCCAACCCCTTCACCTGGCGCATGCCTTTGCCGGCGCTGCAAAAAACCGAATTCCAAACCTTTGTCGAAGATGCCAGCGGGCAACGCCTGCCCCTGTTTGGCTACAACTTGTTTGAAAGCGGGGTCTACACCCCTGTGCAAAGCGTGCCGGTGCCGGGTGACTATGTGCTGGGCGTGGGCGACGAAGTCCAACTGCGGGTGTGGGGCAGCATCGATGCCGACTTGCGCTTGGTCATCGACCGCAACGGCCAGGTGAGCATTCCCAAAGCCGGCACCTTCACCCTGAGCGGCATCAAAGCGTCTGAACTCAGCAATGTGATGCGCTCGCAAATGAGCCGTTACTACAACAACTTTCAACTGACCGCTTCATTGGGCCAGTTGCGCAGCCTGCCCATTTTTGTGGTGGGTCAGGCGCGCAAGCCGGGTGCCTACACCTTGTCCAGTCTGTCCACCCTGATCAGCGCCTTGTTTGAGAGCGGTGGCCCTGCCGCAACCGGCAGCTTGCGCAACATCCAGCTCATCCGCGACAACAAAACCGTGGCCCGCTTGGACCTGTACAAATTCATCACCGAGGGCAACACCAGCGCAGACCAGCGCTTGCTGCCCGGCGATGTCATCTTGATTCCACCGGCTGGACCGCGGGTCGCTTTGTTGGGTCCATTGGACAACCCGGCCATTTATGAATTGGCCCCAGGCGGTGAGGCCCTGGGCCGTTTGCTGGCCTATGCCGGCGGCACCAGCGCCATGACCAACACGACCAAGGTGGTGCTCGAGCGGCTGCAAACCAACGCGGGCAATCAAGCCCCCCGCACCGTGGAAGAGCGCAGCATGGATGCCAACGGCTTGCAAACCACTTTGCGCGATGGCGATGTGGTCACCTTGCTCAAACTCCGTGGCGAGTTTGACAATGCCGTCACCCTGCGCGGATCGGTGGCCCAACCCTTGCGCCATGCCTTCAAACCAGGCATGCGGGTGAGCGACCTGATTCCCGACCGCCAAGCCCTGATCGACCCGATTTACTACCGCCGCAAAAATGCCTTGGTGCAATATGAGCGCCCTCGCCCTGTGGGTCGCGAGCCAGACCTGCGAAATCCCGACAATGCCCGCGGCATCGATACCCTGTTGGGCCAAGACCCCCGGACCGTCAACGATGAACGTGGCTTGGACCCGCGCCTGACCGGTAACCGGGTCCCCCCCATGGATCCGCGTTCGGGCGCTGGCAATGCCGCGCAAAACGAATTTCGCTCCAATGCCGATCGCGGCCGTGGTGTCGATAACCGCATGAGCGAAGAACCGAGCGTCCCCCTGACCCAGGTGAAAAACCTGTTCAACGAAATCAACTGGGATTACGCCGTCATCGAGCGCTTGGAGCCCCAGGCCCTCAAACCCATCGTGATCGCATTCAACCTGCAAAAGGCCGTGGTCGATCGCGACCCAGCGGCCAACATCGAGCTCAAAGCCGGCGATGTGGTGACCGTGTTCAATGTCAAAGACATTCCGGTGCCCGCCAACCGCAGGTCCTTGTTTGTGCGCATTGGCGGAGAGGTGAATGCGCCCGGCATGTACCAAATTCAGCCGGGCGAAACCCTGTCTCAGTTGCTGCGCCGCGCCGGTGGCGTGACCGCCAATGCTTATATATATGGCACGGTGTTCACCCGCGAGACCACGCGCAAACAGCAACAAAACAACCTGAACCAAGCCGTGCGCCGTTTTGAGGCCGAAATGTCGGGCCAAGCCGCCGCTTTGCTGCAAAACAGCCAAGACACCGACAAGGCCGCATTGATGGCCCAAACCCAGGCGGTGCAGCGGCAAATGCTGGCCAAGCTGCAAACCTTGGAGGCCAGTGGCCGCATTTCATTGGAAATCGACCCGCTGCGCCCGGCCTTGCCCGAACTGCCCTTGGAAGACGGCGACCAAATCACCATCCCTGAGCGGTCCGGTTTTATCAGCGTGTTTGGCGCGGTGCTGTCTGAGTCGAGCTTTTTGCAGCGCAACACCTCCAGCGTGCGCGACTACTTGCTGCGCGCAGGCCTGACCCGCGATGCCGACGACAGTGCTGTCATGGTCTTGCGCGCCGATGGCTCGGTCGAGAGCGACGCAGGTCGTTGGTTCACCAGTTTGACCGGCAGCGTGATGGGCAAAGCCTTGTACCCGGGTGACGCGATTTTTGTGCCCGAAAAACTGGACCGCCGCAGTGGTTATGTCCAGTTCATGACCGTGGCCAAAGACTGGACACAGCTCATCTACCAAATGGGCATTGGTGCAGCCACCTTGAAAACACTGCGCCAGTGAGCCCACACCCATGAACGACCCACACCAAACCAGCCCATCCCCCATGGGCGACGAAGACGAAATCAGCCTGCTCGACCTGGCCACCGCCTTGGGCGAAGAAAAGAAAACCTTGTTCGCCATTCCCCTGCTGACCACCCTGGTGGCGGTGGTGGTGAGCTTGCTCCTGACCCCGATCTACACCGCCAAAACCGTGGTCATGCCGCCGCAGCAACAACAAGGCGGCGCGGCGGCTGCGGCCTTGGCCAGCTTGGGCGGCCTGGGTGCATTGGCCGGTTTGGGCGGAGGTGCGGGCCTCAAAAGCCAGGATGAGATGTACATCGCATTCTTGGGCAGCGAAGGCCTGCAAAACCGCATCATCAGCGAACTCAAATTGCAAGAGCGCTACGAGGCCAAAACCCTGACCGAAACCCGAGTTGCCTTAAAAAGCAATATGCGCATCACGGCTGACAAAAAATCCGGCTTGCTCAACATCGAAGCGGACGACAAAGACCCGGCTTTTGCCGCTGAACTGGCCAACCGCCATGTCCAGGCCTTGCATGCCATGCTGGGCCGATTGGCGGTGACCGAGGCCCAGCAACGCCGGGCGTTTTACGAACAACAAATCCAACAAACCCAGGACAAGCTGGCCCAGGCCGAAGTGGCTTTTCGGGCCGCCAAGGACAAGTCGGGCATGCAAGTCACCGCCGTGCTGGCCGAAACCGGTGTGCGCGCCAGTGCCGAGTTGCGCAGCCAGATCGCCGCGCGCGAGGTTCAGCTGCAAGCCATGAGCCGCTTTGCCACGGCCCAAAACCCCGAAGCCCAGCGCATCGCCAGCGAGCTGGCGGCTTTGCGGGCCCAGTTGAGCAAAACCGAGCAAGGCTCGGGCGAAAGCAAGGCCGCGGCCAGCCCCTTGCACCAAGAAGCGGTCAAGTCTTACCGCGACGTGAAAGTGCAAGAAGCCATGCTCGAAGTGATGATCCGCCAGTATGAACTGGCCCGGGTCGACGAAGCCAAAGAAGGCCCGCTGCTGCAACAAGTCGATGTGGCCACTCCGCCCGAACGCAAGTCCAAACCCAAGCGCGCCATCATGGTGTTGGTCGCTGCTTTTGCCGGTTTGTTCTTGGGCGTCTTGGTGGCCTTTGTGCGCCGCGCTGTGCGCAAAGCCCAAAGCGACCCCGAATCGGCCAGCCAATGGCTGGCCATGAAAAAAGCCTGGTCCTGGCGCGGCTGATGCCGCCCGCGGCTGGGGCCGTTTGAACCCCAGACCGCCCAACTGGGCTACAGTGCAGGCATGCTTTGATTGGAGATCACCATGGCCCGCAACACACCCCCCGCCAATGACCCTGCCGCATTGAAGGACCACATCCGGGACTCGGCCAACCACATCTGGCTCGCCGGATTGGGCGCATTTGCCAAGGCCCAGCAAGAGGGCGGCAAGGTGTTTGAGTCGCTGATCAAAGACGGTTTGCACATGCAGCAGCAAACCCAGCAAGTGGCGGAAGAAAAAATCGCCCAGGCCACCCACACCATGAGCACCCTGGCCAGCCAATTCACCGAGCGCGCCAGCGGCTCTTGGGACCGGCTGGAAACCTTGTTCGAGCAACGCGTGGCCAAAGCCATGCAGCGTTTGGGCTGGCCCTCGGCAGACGATGTGGCGGCCCTGCATGCCCGCATCGCCGCCTTGGAGCAAGCCTTGGCGCAGAGCAAACCCGGCAAGGCCGCTGCCAGCGCCCCCAAAACCACGCGCAAAACCAGCGCGGCCCCAACGACTGGCACCCAACGGGCCGCCTCCAAAACCAGCCCTGCCAAATCCCTGCCAAGCAAAAGCGCTACAAAAGCTGCCAAACCCAAACGGGCCACCAGCCCCCCATCACGCAGCACCCAGCGCTGAACCTCTGCCTGCCAGCCCACGGCCATGGTCAAAAAAGCACCCCGGCGAACCGCTGAGCGCATCATCGAGACCAGCCTGGCCTTGTTCAACCGCTTTGGCGAACCCAATGTATCGACCAACCTGATCTCCACCGAGCTGCGCATCAGCCCGGGCAATTTGTACTACCACTTCCCGGCCAAAGACGAACTGGTCAACGCCTTGTTTGACCGCTATTTGGCGCAACTCAACCCCTTGCTCGATGCGGCCGCCGATGTGCGCGATGTGGAAGACGCTTGGTTTTTTATTCACTCTTTGTTTGAGCAGTTGTGGGACCACCGTTTTCTATACCGCGACCTCAACGATTTGCTCAGCCGCAATCGGCGGCTGGAGACCGAGGTCAAAGACTTGCTCGCGCGCAAGCAGCGCGCCTTTGCACAACTGATCGCTGGCTTGCACCACCAAGGCGCTTTGCAACTCGATGGGGCAGAGCGCGAAGCCGTTGCCACCCACATGGTGGTGCTGCTGACCTGGTGGCTGAGTTATGAATACGTGCGCAACCCCCGCCATGCGCTGGAGGAAGACAGCGCCGCCCAAGCGCTGATGGGCGGGGCTCAGCATGTGCTGCGCCTGCTTTCCCCGCATTTGATCGTCGGCGCGCGCACGCACCTGCAAAGCCTGATGGCCCCCTACAGCACGGCCCAGTCCGGCTGAACCGGCTGGGCCATCAGGAGCGGGCCAGGCCGGTGATGCCTTGGGTCAGCGCTTGACGCGCTTGCACCAGAATTTGCTGTTTCCAGGTATCGGTTTCGGTGTAGAACACCCGGCGCAACTCTGAGCGGATGTGCTGGGCCTGTTCGGGGCTGGCCTGCGGGTGCAAGGCCAGCCACTGGTCCGCACGCAAAGCCCACAGGGTTTCGGTCCACGGCACGGTGCCGTATTCGAGCGCCATGCCGGTGTATTGCGCCTGCGGGCATTCGTCTTCCACCGCCGACCACATCAGGCCGGTCAACAAGGCCGAGGTGGAGGAGCCGTCGTAAATCGAGGTGATGGGCGTGTCGGCACTGCCCCACCAGGCCTGGGTGCGGGCCAAAGCCGCCGCATCGTTTTTGCTCGCAAAAATGCGCTCGCCCACGCCCGACGGCCCCAGGCCCGTGTGCACATCGATCCAGCCCACATGCCGCGCATGGCCGGCGTGCGACCGCAGCACCTGGCGCAGTGTTTGGTGGCTCCAGGTGGGCGCGCGACCGCTGTAGAACAAGCCATCCGGGTGGCTGTGCTGACCGCCAGAAACAGCTTGTTGAAAAGCCGCTTGGCCATGGCGGGCCACCCAGTCTTGCAAAGCCGCCTCGTTGGCTTCGCTGGGCGGCCATTGCGATGGGATCAACCAATCGTGGATGTCGCGGTAGCCCGGGTTATCGGGCAAGGCCTGGTCAAAGCGGTGGAAGTTGCGGTTGAGGTCGACGTTTTCTTGGGTGGTGCGCCGCCCATGCGAAAAACCATAGGGATTGAGGGCATGGATCCACAGCACCGCCACATCGCTGGGCCAAGGGGTGGGCCGCCAGTCGGGGCGGCGCAGGGCATCGACTTGCACGCCCGAGCCGCAATGGCCCTCCACCCCATGGCAAGCGCTGCTGACGATGAGCACCCGGCTGGCCTGGGCGGGCCCATCCCACACCACGTCCATGGCCATGGTCTCGCCATCGCGACCGGGCAGCGGATGGACATGGGTGTCCACCGCCAGGCCCCGCGCCTGGGCCGCTTGCAAAAACCATTCACGCGCTTGGGCGTAACTCGGCGCAAATGCCTGCTCGGGCGCGCCGCTCATGGCTTGGCGGCGAACCAGGCCTCGACCAATTGCACCCAATACGAACCGCCCAGCGGGATCAACTCGTCGTTGAAGTCGTAGCTGGGGTTGTGCAAGGTGCAAGGGCCGCCGCCATGGCCCATCTCGCGGTGGGCACCGTCGCCATTGCCAATGAAGAAATAGCAGCCTGGCTTGGCCTGCAACATATAAGAAAAATCTTCCGCCCCCATGGTTGGCTCTTGCGCCAACACGTTGTCAGCGCCCACCATATCGGCCATGACTTGGCGCGCAAAAGCCGTCTCGGCCGGGTGGTTGGTGGTGGGCGGGTAATTGCGGTGAAAGGAAAACTCACACACCGCATCGTGGGCCGCGCACACATGTTCGGCCACTTGGCGCATGCGCCGCTCGATCATGTCGAGCACCTCACCGGTGAAGGTGCGCACCGTGCCTTGCAACTCACAGGCATCGGGCACCACATTGGTGGCCTCGCCGGCATGGATCATGGTGACCGAAATCACCCCTGCGTCGACCGGTTTTTTGTTGCGGCTGATGATGGTTTGAAAGGCCTGCACCATTTGGCAGGCCACCGGCACCGGGTCGATGCCGTTGTGCGGCAAAGCCGCATGGCTGCCCTTGCCCCGGATGGTGATTTTGAATTCATTGCTCGAGGCCATCACCGGCCCGCTGCTGAGCGCAAACTGGCCCACCTTCATGCCCGGCCAGTTGTGCATGCCAAACACCGCGTCCATCGGGAATTTTTCAAACAAGCCGTCTTTGATCATCTCGCGCGCACCGCCACCGCCTTCTTCCGCCGGCTGAAAAATCAGGTAGACGGTGCCATCAAAGTGGCGGTGTTGGGCCAGGTGCTGGGCCGCGGCCAGCAGCATGGTGGTGTGGCCGTCATGGCCGCAAGCGTGCATCTTGCCCGCGTGCTGGCTGGCATGGGCAAAGGTATTGAACTCTTGCATGGGCAAGGCATCCATGTCGGCGCGCAAGCCGATCGCGCGCGGGCTGTCGCCGCCTTTGATGATGCCCACCACGCCGGTGGTGCCCATGCCCCGGTGGATGGGGATGCCCCAGGCCGTGAGCTGCTGGGCCACCACATCGGCCGTGCGTTGCTCCTGGAAACACAATTCCGGGTGGGCATGGATGTCGCGCCGAACGGCTGCCAAACTTTGGGCTTGCGCCAGGATATCTTCGATGACTTTCATGGGGGGCTCTCAACAAGGGCGGGGGTTGGCCAGTTTATCGAATCGCCCAGCCCATGACAGCCCGGGGTTATGCCCAGAGCCCGGACATGGTGTGAAATTGATGATAATGCGCCCCCGAGGTCCCAATTTATGACTTTTTTAGCACTCGATGTGGGCAACACCCGGCTGAAATGGGCCCGCTACGACCAGGCGCGCCCCGGAGCCAAGTTGCTGGGCCATGGTGCGGTGTTTTTGGAAAACATCGACCGCTTGGCCGAAGGCGACTGGAAAGCCTGGCCCGCCCCCCAACACATGCTGGGCTGCATCGTCGCTGGCGAGGCCATCCGCCGGCGGGTGGAAGAACAAATGGAGTGGTGGGACATCCCTGCGCGCTGGGTCGTGCCCTCGGCCCAAGAAGCCGGTTTGGTCAATGGCTACGACCACCCCACCCGCTTGGGTGCCGACCGCTGGGTGGCCATGATCGGTGCGTTGGCCCGGATGAAACGCCAAACCCTCAACCAGCCTGCCCGGCCCATGGTCATTGTCATGGTCGGCACAGCGGTCACCGTCGAGGCGGTCGATGCCCAAGGGCGGTTTTTGGGCGGCCTGATCCTGCCCGGCCACGGCATCATGTTGCGCGCTCTGGAGTCGGGCACGGCCGGGCTGCGGGTGCCCACTGGCGAGGTGCGCAACTTCCCCACCAACACCAGCGATGCCCTGACCAGTGGCGGCACCTTTGCCATTGCAGGTGCGATTGAACGCATGGTCCAGCATGTGCGAAGCCATTGCCAGGCCGATCCGGTGTGCTACATGACCGGCGGGGCCGGTTGGAAGATGGCCCCCAGCATGTCGGTGCCGTTTGAGTTGGTCGACAGCCTGCTGTTTGACGGTTTGCTCGAAATCGCTTTGCACCGGGGTTTGGACCAACAAGCCCCCGCCCAGCGCTTGACCTGAGCCACGCACCCGTGGTCCATGGGTACAAACCCTCTAGCCATGGCGCACGAATAGACAAAAATACACCGTTTTTTCTTTCTAACTGACACAACTGGAGAATTTGATGTCCGAACAAAAAGCCCCCCGCCGCCGCAACCTGCTCAAAGGTGCTGCCGTTGCCGCAGGTGCCATGTCTGCCCCCATGGTGTCCATGGCCCAGACCACCTCGCTGCGCTTCCAAAGCACCTGGCCCGCCAAGGACATCTTTCACGAGTACGCCAACGACTTTGCCAAAAAAGTCAATGACATGGCCGGTGGCCGCCTGAAAATTGAAGTGCTGCCCGCAGGCGCTGTGGTGCCCGCTTTCCAGTTGCTGGACGCGGTCAACAAAGGCACTTTGGACGGCGGCCATGGCGTGTTGGCCTACCACTACGGCAAGAGCTCGGCCCTGGCCCTGTGGGGTTCTGGCCCGGCTTTTGGCATGGACCCCAACATGGTGCTGGCTTGGCACAACTACGGCGGCGGCAAGCAGCTGTTGGAAGAAATCTACAAATCCCTCAATATTGATGTGGTCTCCTATGTGTATGGCCCCATGCCCACCCAACCCCTGGGCTGGTTCAAAAAGCCCATCGCCAAGGTCAGCGACCTCAAGGGCCTGAAGTACCGCACCGTGGGCCTGGCCGTGGACATCTTCACCGACCTGGGTGTGGCCGTGAACCCCTTGCCCGGTGGCGAGATCGTTCCCGCCCTGGACCGTGGCCTGATCGATGCTGCCGAGTTCAACAACGCCTCCTCCGACCGCGTGTTGGGCTTCCCCGATGTGGTCAAGAACTGCATGTTGCAAAGCTTCCACCAAAGCGGCGAGCAGTTTGAAATCTTGTTCAACAAGGGCAAGCTCGACGCGCTGCCGGCCGAACTCAAAGCCGTCATCGAGTACTCGGTGCAAGCTTCGTCGGCCGAAATGAGCTGGAAAGCCATTGATCGCAATTCCAAAGACTACGCCGAGATGAAGAAACAAGGCATCAAGTTCTACAAAACGCCGGATGCCATTTTGAAAGCCCAACTCGACTCTTGGGACAAAGTGGTGGCCAAGAAATCGGCCGAAAACCCCTTCTTCAAGCGCGTGATGGACTCGCAGCAGGCATTTGCCGCCCGCGCTGGCCAATGGCAGAACGACTACATGGTTGATTTCAAGATGGCCTACAACCGTTACTTCAACAAACCTGCCCCGGCCAAGAAAGCTTAAACTCGCGCCTTTCTTGTCCAACCCATCCGGGTTCGCCTGGATGGGTTTTTTCTTTTTATGTCACCCATGAACACGCAACAACTGCTGCACACGGCCGACAACATCAGCACCTGGGTGGGCAAGGCTTTTGCCTGGCTCATCGTGGCGCTGATGCTCATGGTGGTCGTCGAAGTTTTCAAACGCTACGCCCTCAATGCCCCCACCGCCTGGATTTTTGATGCCAGCAACATGATGTATGGCACCTTGTTCATGATGGGTGGCGCTTACACCTTGTGCCAAGACGGCCATGTGCGCGGCGACTTTTTCTACGGCAGCGCCCAACCGCGCACCCAGGCCAAGCTCGACCTGGTGCTCTACATCTTGTTTTTCATCCCCGGGGTGATTGCCCTGACCTGGGCCGGTTGGACCTATGCCGCCGACTCCTGGGCCATCCGGGAGCACACCTTCAATGCCGACCCACTGCCGCTGTACCCCTTTAAATCGGTGATTCCCCTGGCCGGTTTTGTGGTCTTGCTGCAAGGCCTGTCGGAAATTTTGCGCTGTGTGGTGTGCATCCGCACCGGCGAATGGACACCTCGTCTGAAGGATGCCGACGAGATCGACGTGGTCGAGCAGCAACTCGCGGGCAGCGATTTGGTCGACCATGAGGCCGCTTTGCAAGCCATTGCCAACGCCAAAAACATCGAAGAATCCGCCCACCAACGCGCCAAAGGAGGTCAAGCATGAGCGATCCCGCACTCGGCCTGTTGATGCTCTCGCTCATCGTGGTGGTGATCATGCTGGGCTTTCCCACCGCCTTCACCCTGATGGGTTTGGGCATGGCCTTTGGCTTTGGGGCTTTCTACGAACCCGGCACGCCGTGGTTGGACAACAAAGTTTTTAACCTGATGGTGCAACGCGCGTTTGGCGCGATGACCAACGACACCTTGCTGTCCATTCCCTTGTTTGTGCTGATGGGCTATGTGATGGAACGGGGCGCTTTGGTCGACAAAATGTTCCACAGCGTGCAACTGGCCTTTCGCCGTTTGCCCGGCTCTTTGGCCGTGGCCACCTTGGTCATTTGCACCTTTTGGGGCATTGCCAGTGGCTTGGTGGGCGCGGGGGTGGTGCTGATGGGCGTGATCGCCATGCGGCCCATGCTCAATGCGGGTTACGACACGCGCTTGGCTGCAGGCGTGATCACCGCTGGCGGCACGCTGGGCATTTTGATCCCGCCTTCGGTGATGATCATTGTGTATGCTGCGGTGGCTGGCCAATCGGTGGTCAAACTGTATGCGGCGGCCATGTTCCCAGGCTTTTTCTTGGCCTTTTTGTACCTGGTCTATGTCATCGGCTGGGTGCTGATCGACCCCAAAGTGGCCCCCAAACTGCCCGAATCCCAAGTGCGCGCCCAAGTGCGGCCCTGGGTGCAACATGTGGCCAACCAATACGGGCCGCGCCATTTGTGGGCCTTGTTGCGCGCGGTGCTGGCACCGGGGCGAGTCAGTGGCCAAATTGAACAGGTGCGCGTGACCTGGTGGTTGCTGCTGCGCAGCTTGGCCATGAGCTTGGTGCCCTTGCTCACCCTGATCGTTTGCCTGGGCGCGGTGTGGTGGTATGTGGTCATCCACTCGCAAGCCGACAACAACGCGGCCGATGCCGCCGCTGTCGCCACCCTGTCTGCCGACCCTGCCCCTGCCGCCAATGCCGAGCGCAGCGGTGTGCAAGAGCCTTCTGGTGCGGCCAGCAATGGCGTGCAATTGCCCCCCGGCACATCCAGCAACGGCGTGCAAGAACCACCCGGATCGCAAGGCGTGCAAGAACCACCGGGCGCGTCAAGCAATGGGGTGCAAGAGCCCCCTGGTGCCGGTGGCGTGCAAGAACCGCCCGGGGCGCAGCGCATGGGCGTGCAAGAACCACCCGGGTCAGACAACGGGGTTCAACTGCCGCCAGGGGCCAGCAATGGGGTGCAATTGCCCCCGGGTGCCGACACCGATAAGACCGAGGGCGAAGAGGCACCGATGCAAGCCCTGGGCGACGGCGACACCTCGGATGCGCCGCGCACAGAGCCTGTGCCAGAGAGCTTTTACCTGGGCTTTTGGATCGCCTGTGCGCTGTCGCTGGCCTTGCTGGCCTACTACTACTGGCATTTCGATGCCGAGCAGTACGAAATCTTGGACATGCTGGTGCGCTCGGTCATGCCTTTGGGTGTCTTGACCTTGGTGGTGCTGGGGGTGATCTTGTTTGGCATCACCACCGCCACCGAATCGGCCGCGGTGGGTGCGGCCGGGGCATTTTTGATGGCCTGGTCGGCCGGCACGCTGAACTTTGAAAAGATCAAACAAGCCGTGTTCTTGACCGCCAAAACCACCTCCATGGTGTGCTGGCTGTTTGTGGGCTCGGCCCTGTTCTCGGCGGTGTTTGCCATCTTGGGTGGCCAGCGTTTGGTCGAGGAGTGGGTGATGGCCCTCAATCTCTCGCCCATGCAATTTTTGCTGCTGTCGCAAGCCATCATCTTTATCCTGGGCTGGCCGCTGGAGTGGACCGAGATCATCGTCATCTTCGTGCCCATCTTCCTGCCCTTGTTGGCGCACTTCCAAATCGACCCGATGCTGTGGGGCGTGATGGTGTTTGTGAACTTACAAGCCGCCTTCTTGTCGCCACCGGTGGCCATGTCGGCCTTCTACCTCAAGGGCGTGTCACCACCGCATGTGACCATCAACCAGATTTTTGCCGGCATGATGCCTTACATGTTCATCGTGATCGTGTGCATGGTGTTGATGTACATCTGGCCTGAACTGACCCTGTGGTTGCCCAACTACTTGTACGGCAAGTAACCCAGCCAGGTCACTTCTTCCAAAGCCCCGCTTGCGGGGCTTTTTTGTGGGCCAGCCATGGGCCCGATATAAGATGAGACGGTCCCTTGCAACCATTTGGAGTTCTTATGTCGCTCAGCCGTTGGGCCCTCTGGTCGGTGATTGGCTTGTTTTGCACAGGCGCTTTCGCCCAAAACTTTCCCAGCAAACCAGTTCGCTTGGTGATGCCATTTCCGGCCACAGGGCCAGCGGATGTGATGGCACGGATCTATGCCCAAAAACTGGGTGAGCGATGGGGTCAGTCGGTGGTGGTGGACAACCGCGTCGGTGCCACCGGAACCATTGGTGCCGACACAGTGGCCAAAGCTTCACCCGATGGCCACACCTTGTTGTTCACCGTTGACCTGCCCATCGTGATGGCACCGGCATTGATCAAAACCCCTTATGACCCGCGCACGGGCTTCACGCCCATTGCGATCGTGGCCGAAACCATGAACATGTTGGTCGTGCACCCCTCCCTGGGGGTTTCCAACTTGAACGAGCTGATCGCTGCGGCCAAAAAGAAACCCGGGCAACTGACCTATTCCTCTGCCGGGCAAGCTTCCCCGGCGCACATTTGCGGCGAAATGCTGCGCTTGAGCGCCGGCATAGACATCATCCATGTGCCCTACAAAGGCGCAGCACCGGCCATGAATGCGGTGCTCGCAGGCGAGGTGTCGATGTTTTGCGGCCCCATCACCCAGGGCCTGGCCCATGTCAAAGGCGGCAAACTCAAGGCCGTGGGGGTGACCGGTGCCAGCAACTCGGCCCTGATCCCTGAACTGCCCACCTTGTCAACCACCATCCCTGGCTTGGTGGTCTCAACGACTTACATGCTGTATGCGCCCCCATCGACACCCGCACCGATCGCTCAGTTGATCAAGACGGATCTGCGCAAGACCTGGGAAGACAAAGACTTGCGAGACCGCTTGGGGGCCATGGGCATAGAAATGATTTGGTTGGAAGGCCCAGACCTGGGCCGTCGCGTGGATGCCGATTTGACCAAGTGGACCCATGTGGTCAAAACCGCTGGCATCCGCGCCGATTGAGCCCGCAACACCATGCACAAAGCCCCCAACTTCATTCTGTTCATCACCGACCAGCACCGCGCAGACCATTTGGGTTGCTATGGCAATCCGACGGTGCGAACACCCCACCTGGACGCATTGGCCCAACGCGGTTGGATGGCCCAGGAGTGTCATGTCGCGTCTCCCATCTGCATGCCCAACCGCGCCTCCTTGATGACCGGGCGCATGCCCTCGCGCCATGGTGTTCGCCACAACGGCATCGAACTCTCGTTGGACGAACGCACCTTGCCGCAAGCCTTGCGCGAAGCGGGCTACCAAACCTTTCACGTGGGCAAATCACACCTGCAAAACATTGAAATCAAGCCCGCCCAATACCCCAAGCCTGGCACGCCACGCCGTTCACATGAGGCGCGGCGCGCATCGCCGGGCCCATATGGCCAAGAAATTTGGAAGCGTTGGGAAGACAACCCCGATTGCGACATCGAAACGCCTTTCTATGGCTTTGACCATGTGGACCTGTGCATTCACCATGCCGATGATGAGTTTGGCCATTGGCGGCGCTGGGCCAGGCAACAAGACCCCCAGGTGGACTCGCTCATTGGCCATGCCAATGCCTGGCCCACGCCCGGGTTTGAACTCAGCCGCTGTCAACAGGCGTGGCGCACCCGCTTGCCGGAGCACCTCTACCCCACCCACTGGATCGCCGAGCGGGCCATGGATCGGCTGGCGCAAGCGCAGCAGCACGGCTCGCCATTTTTCCTCCATTGCTCTTTCCCAGATCCGCACCACCCGTTCACGCCACCGGGCAAATACTGGGACATGTACCGGCCCGAAGAAGTTGAGCTGCCCGCCTCGTTTCACGCGCCCCACAGCGCCATGGCACCGCACCTGAAAGCCCTGTACCAACAACGCGACGATCAAACTGCGGTCAAAAACACCCAAGCCTTGTTTGCCTGCACCGAGCGCGAAGCGCGCGAAGCCATCGCCCTGAACTACGGCTCGATCAGCATGATCGACGATGCGATTGGCCGCGTGCTGTCCAAACTCAAGGACTTGGGTTTGGCCGACAACACCGTGGTGGTGTTCACCGCCGACCATGGGGACTTTCTGGGTGACCACCAGTTGCTGCTCAAAGGCCCTATCCATTACCGGGGCTTGACCCGCGTGCCCTTGATCTGGGCCGATCCCCAGGCCGCCGTTGCAACCAGTTCTGCGGCCCTGTGCCAAACCGTTGACCTGGCACCCACCATCTTGGAGCGGGCTGGCGTGCCCCCCTGGAATGGCATCCAAGGCCACTCCTTGTTGCCACTGGTATCGGGCCAAGCCCCAGCGGTGCGGCCTGATTTGTTGATCGAAGAAGAAGGCCAACGCTATTACATGGGCTTCACCGAACGGGTGCGCATGCGCAGCTTGATCTTCGGGCCCTATCGCATCTCTGTCTACGATGGGGTGGATTGGGGCGAGTTGTACGACCGCAGCACCGACCCCGAAGAGCTGCACAACCTGTGGGACGCGCCTGCGCACCAAAACTTGCGGGCCCGCATGACCGAGCGCATGCTGCGGCGCATGATGGCCTTGTCAGAAACCAGCCCCTACCCCACGCAAATAGCTTGATCGGTTGCGGCATGCCAGCCGCGCAGGGAAACCCGGCTCACTGAATTTTGATGTTGGCCGACTTCACCAAGCCGATGTAGGTGTCCAATTCTTTGGCCATCAAGGTCTGGAAAGCCCCCAGGCCCAGGCCAACGGGTTCGTTGCCGATGCCCAAAATGCGCTCACGGATGTCTGGCCGGGCCAACAGCTTGCTGAACTCTTCGTGCAAGCGGGCCGAAACAGCCGGCGGCATGCCAGCTGGCCCGATCACACCGATCCAGGTGTCACTGATCACGTTTTTGAAGCCCAATTCCGGCATGGTGGGTGCGTTGGGCAACAAGGCCGATCGCTTTTCAGCCATCACCCCCAAAACACGCAAACGCCCGGCTTTGATGAAACCCAGCGACGAACTCAGCGCCGACACCGATGAAGGAACCTGCCCTGCGATGACCGCTTCCACCGACAAATTGGCCCCCTTGTAAGGGATGTGGTTGAGTTTGATGTTGGCATAGTGTGCAAACAACTCTCCGGCCAAATGCACCGTGGTCCCCGCGCCCGACGTGGCATAAGCCACACCACCTGGGTCGGCTTTGGCCGCTTGCACGTAATCAGACAGGGTTTTCCAAGGGCTGTCTGCGCGAACCGTGATCATGTTGGGCGTGGTGGTCAACAAGGTGATGCCGGTGAAATCTTTTTCGGCATGAAACGGGATGCTGGGGTTCATCGCATGGTTGATCAAATGCGTGTTGGGTGCCACGTACAAGGTGTATCCATCGGGGGCAGATTTGGCCACGTAATCCGCGCCAATGATGCCCGCAGCACCGGGTTTGTTTTCCACCACCACCGGCTGGCCCAAGGCCTTTTGCAACTCCGGCGCCAAAATTCTCGCCATCACATCCGACACGCCGCCCGCCACAAAACCCACCACCAATTTGATCGGCCGCTGCGGATAGCTGCCCTGGGCCTGTGCGGCCATGGATAACAAACCCAACAGAAAGCCGGCCAGTATCTTGAAAAGCATGTTGTCTCCTTCGTCGATAAAAAATCTTTACAGATAACCCCGCAGGCTGAAAGCCCTCGGGGTGCGAATGAATCTTGGCATCTCAAGCCACCTTGGACTTCATGTGCGCACGGTGTTGTGCAGTGGCCACCTCATCGATCTCACCGGCGGCGGTGAACACAACGCCGTAATCCGTTGTCGCAGCGGAGGGCGTGACATAGCCCATGGCCAAGTCTTGCTGTATTTTGGGCACCGGCCGATCGAGCGGATCACCATAGCCGCCCCCGCCTGCTGTTTCAATGGTGATGCGGTCACCTTCCCACAAGGGGTGATCGCCCTTCAATACAAACACCTGGTCCCCGTTCTTGCGCTGGATGCAAACCCCCGAGGGCTTGCCAGGTTTGCCGCCTTTGAGGCCCCAGGGCAGGCATTTGGTTCGGTCAATTTTCAAATTGATGCGGCACGCGGCCAATACCCGATACACCTTGACCACCCCCAGGCCACCCCTTTGTTGACCCGCCCCACCGGAGTCCGGGCGCAGCACATAAGAGTCCAACACATAAGGGCAGGTGGCCTCTTGCATTTCGATCGGCACATTGGACGTGTCGCCATGCAAATTAGAACGCGATGGCCCATAACCATCTTCCGACGCGGTGGCACCCCAGCCCCCACAAATGGTGTCCAGGTTGTAGAAGGGTCGCCCGGTAACAGGGTGCTTGCCATGGAAAGCATGCACCCCATAGGTGCCGTGGTGAGCCGCCGCCACGCGCTGCGGAAACACCTCGGCCATGGCGCGAATGACCGTGTCCACCACGGTGGGAATCATGTTGCCCGAGGAGCCCAGGGCAGCCCCAGGCCCAGCAGAAATGAAGGTGCCCTCTGGGATCACAATGTCCAGCGCCCGAAAATCGCCCTCGTTCACAGGTTGATCGGAAGAGAACAGGTATTTCACCGCCACCCGGGCCGCTGCCACCGCACCCCCATTGCGCCCCGCGTTGAGCGGCCCCGGCCGTTGCGGCGAGACCTGCGAAAAATCAACCGTGAGCTTGTCGCCTTTTTTTTCAACCGCGATGTCGATGGGCACTGTGCTGTCCAGATCAATCCCATCGTTGTCCAAAAATGCGCTGGCCTTGTAAATGCCATCGGGCGCTGATTTCAAAATTTGGCGCATCGACTGATCGGACTGGTCCCACATCATCTGTACCGCTGCGTGGTAACTGTGTGCGCCATATTTCTCGGCGATGTCTTGGACCATTTTCTTGCCCAATAAACAACCGCCAATTTGCGCCTCGATGTCGCCCATGAGCATCTCTGGGAAGCGGGTGTTGTAGCGAATCACCCGCAGCATGTCTTCGTTGCGACGGCCCTCGTTGAACAACTTCACGGTGCGCAGCTGCAAGCCCTCTTGAAAAATTTCTGTGGCGGTGGTGGAACTGCACGAGCCAATCATCATGCCGCCGATGTCGATCCAATGCATGAGCACACAGAAAAACGCCATCACCTGCCCATCGTGGATCACAGGGGTGTACATCACCACATTGTTCAAATGCTGACCCAGGGTATCGGCATGGTTGGAGATGACGATGTCACCGTCTCTCAAGCCTTCCACCCCATAAATGTCAAGGCCATCGCGCACCGCAGTGCCCAAGGCATTGGCCACAAAAATTGCCAGGCTGCCTCGGGATTGGGACACCGACTGACCGGTGGCATCCACGATGCCAACGGAGTAATCTTTGTACTCGCTGATGAAGGTGCTGAAAGCGGTGCGGGTGATGTTCTTGTCGATTTGATTGGGGATGGACACCAGGTCTTGGCGGATCACTTCGAGGGTGATGGGGTCGAGCGCGTGGTCGGTCATGGCGGATTCAGGCATCGCAAACCTCTATATGGATTTCACCCAAGGCACCGACCTGGGCTTTGTCGCCGGGCATCAACACGGTGGTGGAACTGAATTCCTCAATGATGGCGGGCCCTTCGATGACAAACCCCATGGGCAACAGCGGGCGTTGCCACACGGCAACCGTGCGCCAGCCATGCGGCTGAGGAAAATAAACCGCCCTGGCTTGCGACTCAGGCGTGCGCGCCTCTTGTGGCCATTCAACACATTTCAACAAATCGGGCTTGGGTATTTCTGCCGTCGCACCCAGCTTCAAGGCCAACACCTCCACCTCGCAATCGGCATTGGCATGACCAAAGCGCTTGCGATAGGTTTGCTCGAAATCGGCCAAAAAGGCATCCATGCCCTTCTCTCTGTGATAGGGCACCCGCACGGTGTGGGTCTGCCCCAGGTACCGGGCCTCCAGCGAATGCTCAAACGCAATGGGGCGGTCACCGAGGTCGCGTTGCAAGCCATCTCGGCCTTCTTGTTCCAACTCGTCAAATATGCGGTGGAGTTGGGCTTGTGCGCTGGGCATTGCCGGGGTGAGAAACGTCCGCGCCAAATCCATCCGCGCGCCGGCAATCAACATGCCCAAGGTGGAGAAATTGCCGGGGTGGGGCGGCACGACCACCTGTCGAATGCCCAAGGCCCTGGCCAGCACCGAACCAAACAAGGGACCGCCGCCGCCAAAGACAAACAGCTTGAAGTCGCGCGCATCAATGCCTCTTTCGATGGTGATTTCTTTGATCGCTCCCGCCATGGTCACGGTGGCAATGTCCAAAATACCTTGCGATGCCTGCTCGGCTGCCAAGTCGCCCACGTAGCCCAAAGGCTTGGCAATCCTTGCCGTGATCGCCGCTTTGGCCGCCGCCAGGTCCAAGCGCAATTGGCCTTTCATGAAATTGCCCGAGCCGATCCGCCCCAACACCACATTGGCATCGGTCACGGTAGGCGCTTGTCCGCCTCGGCCAAAAGCCACTGGGCCAGGCTCCGATCCAGCACTTTGGGGGCCCACGCTGATGCGGCCAAAGCCGTCAACCGATGCAATGGAGCCACCGCCAGCGCCCACTTCCACGATGTCGAGCACCGGTGTTTTCAGCGGAAAGCCCCGCTCGTACCCGCCCACATGGTAGATGGGGTGCACATCGAATTGCCCGTTTTGCACCAAGGCACATTTGGCCGTGGTGCCACCCATGTCAAAAGCAATCAGTCGGTCAATGCCCAACAACTGGGCATAGGCGGCCGCACCCATGCAGCCGCCGATGGGGCCAGACTCGACCAAGTGCACGGGTTGCTCGATCGCGCGCTCCACCGACAGCACGCCACCGTTGGAGCCCATCATGTAAAAACTGCCTTGAAACCCCTGCTTGGTCAGGCGCTCATTGAAGGTGTGCAAGTAAGTCTGCATGCGCGCGCCCACATAGGCATTGGCCGCCGCTGTGGATGTGCGCTCGTATTCATACCACTCACGGGTCAAGGTGGTGGCACAGGTCACATAAACACCAGGCAACCACGCCTTCAGGCGTTGGCTGGCCAAGGCTTCGTGCCAGGGGTTGGCATAGGCATTCATGAAAGAAATGGCCACCGCCTCCACCCCCAAGCTTTTGAGTTGCTGCGCCAGTTCGTGCAACTGCTGCTCATCCAGCGGCTGCAACACCTCGCCTTTGTGGTCGATGCGCTCAGCGACTTCAAACCGGTGCGAGCGGGGTATCAATGGCGGATCGCGGCGGTAATCTTGTTTGAACGGCACCGGCCGGTTGCCACGGGCAATTTCCAACACATCTTTGAAACCTTGGGTGGTGATCAGCGCAGTCCGCCCGCCAGAGCGCTGCAAAAAGGTGTTGATCACATGGGTCGTGCCGTGCTTGAACAGCAAACAGGCCGACAAACTCACCTGGGTTCCCGCCAGACCGGCCAGCACACCGTCCACCAAGTGCGTGTAATCGGTCAAGGACTTGCTGTAGGACACCGTCTGGGTTTGCGCATCGTAAACAGCCACATCTGTGAATGTGCCACCGGTATCGGCGGCCACCATGTAACGCATCGGGAGAGTCCTCAGGTTGATCAAAATTTGTGCAGATTCACTCTAGCACCAATTGGTGGCCTGGCCACCTCGGGCTGACACCAGTGCTACAGCATCTGTCAGGGCAAAACCGCTCAGACTGATATGATTGCCGTTGACGTTAACGTCAATTACCCGACGGGCCCTGATCCGCCCGCGCGCTCACTGGAGACCCCCCATGACCGACTTGTCCGCTGAATTTCAAGCCTTGGCCAATTACCGCCCCAAAAACAAGGTTCGCTTTGTCACCGCAGCCAGCTTGTTTGACGGCCACGACGCGGCCATCAACATCATGCGGCGCATCTTGCAAAGCATGGGCGCAGAAGTCATTCACCTGGGGCACAACCGCTCGGTGGACGAGGTGGTCACCGCCGCTTTGCAAGAGGATGTGCAAGGCATTGCCATCAGCTCCTACCAGGGCGGCCATGTGGAGTACTTCCAGTACATGGTGGACCTGTTGCGCCAGCGCGGGGGCGCGCACATCCAGGTGTTTGGCGGCGGCGGCGGGGTCATCGTGCCCGACGAAATCAGCGCGCTGCATGCCTATGGCGTGACCCGCATTTACAGCCCGCAAGACGGCCAGCGCATGGGCTTGCAGGGCATGATCGGCGAGATGATCATGCGCTGCGATCAAGACCTGAGCCCGCACGCACCCACCCAACTGTCGGCCATCGAAGGCCACAGCGAAGCCCATTGGCGCGCCTTGGCGCAACTCATCACCGCGATTGAAAACAGCGCCAGCCCAGATGCCCGTCCAGCGGGCATCCAAGCCGGTCTGATCGATGACATGCGCGCCAAAGCCAAAGCGCGCCAAGTGCCCGTGATTGGCATCACCGGCACGGGGGGCGCTGGCAAATCCTCGTTGACCGATGAACTGATTCGCCGCTTGCGCCTGGACCAAGGCGACAGCCTGCGCATTGCCGTTATTTCCATCGACCCCTCGCGGCGCAAAAGCGGTGGTGCCTTGCTGGGCGACCGCATCCGCATGAATGCCATCGCCCCATGGAACCTGGGCCAAGCCGGTGCGCCCAGCCAGCGGGTGTTCATGCGCAGCTTGGCCACGCGTGAATTTGGCAGCGAGATCAGCGCGGCCTTGCCCGATGTGATTGCCGCCACCAAGTGCGCTGGCTTTGACCTGATCGTGGTGGAAACTTCGGGCATTGGCCAAGGCGATGCGGCCATCGTGCCGCATGTCGATGTGCCCTTGTATGTAATGACCCCAGAATTTGGCGCAGCCAGCCAGCTCGAAAAAATCGACATGCTGGACTTTGCCGAGTTCATC
>JACCDJ010366442.1_pt1 | contig 22785 bp, 10 predicted proteins | sample 7444481 | NCBI WGS metagenome assembly JACCDJ01 (sample SAMN15323435, study PRJNA562643) | freshwater metagenome | isolation source: river surface water | place: USA:Blue River Watershed | collected 2017-08-15 | reverse complement strand
GATGAAACAACAGGAAGCTCATGGTATGTAGATACTGATTCTGATGGATTCGGTGATGCGATTGGTGCCTTAGTAGCTTGTGATCAACCAACTGGTTATGTGCTTAACAGTAGTGATTGCAACGATAACAATGCATCCATCAATCCTTCCGCAACTGAAGTTTGTGGAAACAGCATTGATGAGGATTGCGATGGTATCGATGATACATGTCCTGCACTTGATGTAGATGGAGACGGATTCTCTTCCCCAATTGATTGCAATGACAACAATGCTTCCATTTACCCAGGCGCAACAGAAGTTTGTTTCGATAACCAAGACAATAACTGTAATGGTGTTGTGGATGAAGGTTGTGTAAGCAATGTGGACGCAGACGGAGATGGATTTGTTGCAGGATATGATTGTAATGACAACAACCCATCTATTAACCCCGCAGGAGCTGAATCTTGTAATCTATTGGATGATGATTGTGATGGCATTGTAGACGATAGTACTGGTGTTGAACTTTTCTACCAGGATGCTGATGGTGATTTGTTGGGTAATATCAATGCTCCATTCACTTTCTGTGTTCAACCGGCTAATGGATGGGTAACCAACTCCTTAGATTGTAATGATGCTGATGCTTCATTGTTTGGACCTGGCTCACCTTGTGATAATGGTTCTGTGGCAGACAGTATTGATACCTACCAGTTGGATTGTTCATGTCAAGGTCTGATATTGGGTTGTACTGACCCTCAAGCCTGTAATTACGATGAGAATGCAATGTTCGATGATGGCAGCTGTGAGAGTAGTTCCTACATACCTGGTGCAATCGATGGAGATGATTTTGTGGATACGTATTCATATCATAATTATTCCTATACTGGAGACTTGACTGGTGTGACTTTATTGTGGACTTTGAATAGCCCCGGAATTTTCATTCCAGTGAGTAATACTGCTTCAACACCAGCGGTGAATGTATATTGGTCAGAAGGCAACTCATTTGATCCTCAAGGTGAAATCACTTTGGTTGTGACAGATACAACAGGAGGATGTAATGCTCAATTTGAAATCACCTTTAACGTTGAGTTTGATACAACGACAACTGATGTAAATGAAGCATTGACTCAAAAAGTTTTGGCATGGCCCAATCCAAGCAATGGCAATTTTGCAGTTGTTGTTCCTGAAGAAATTTCCAATGGATACGATGTGATGATCTATTCAGTGACGGGAGAGTTGGTATACAACGCCGGTCATCAATCAGGCAAGATTTGGAATGCACAATTGGATTTGGCTTCTGGATTGTACAAGATGAAGATTGTTGGAGATCGTGATCAATATTTAATCAATGTGGTCATTGAGGATTGATAGAATCGGTGAGGAATTAAAAAGGAGAGCTACATGCTCTCCTTTTTTTTGCTCAATTAATAATGTATTCTTTCGCTTGTACATTGCCAATCTGCTGGTGAAGTTGGGTTATCAATAAGATCCCTTTTTTTTGCTCTGCTGACTTTGCAGGTGGTTGGCGACAAATGAATTGCTCATGGTAATAAACGGTATTAAAATGTTTGTATCCGTTTTATTTTGAGAGCGCTTTAAATCTCTAATCAACGAACATACTAGTTTGAAATGATCCAGTTGGTTAAGACAAATGGATTATCATAATGTCAATTAGAAAAGCCCCAAAATGGGGCTTTGTGAAAGGGTAGAATACAGTTATTGACCTACATCATTCATGAATTTAATACGCATTAACCGAAGAATCTCCTCCTCATAATCGCCATCAAAGTATTTTTCGGCCTCGAGTAAGTCATCCGTCTCTGACTGCATGTAGTATTCCATGATTTCCTCTTGGGCATCTTCATCTACCTCATCATCAATGATGTATTGGATGCTCAATTTTGTTCCTGAATGGACAACCGTTTCAATTTCTAAAATCAGCTCGCTTCTTGTTTTTCCCAAACCTTTGGCGATGTCTTGAAGTGGTATACGTTTATCAATGTTTTGAATGATTTGAACTTTTTGTCCGCTTTTGGAAGGTGCGGTTTTCAAAAACAAATCTTGCGGTCGATCGATATTGTTCTCTTCAACGTATCGCTGAATTAAGGTCAAGAAACTGGCTCCGAATTTGGCCGCTTTATTTCGTCCAACCCCACCAATATGCGCCAATTCCTCCATGTTGACGGGATATTGTGTTGCCATTTCTTCCAAACTTGGCTCGGAGAAAATTACATATGGTGGAATACTCTTCTCTTTGGCTACTTTAAGACGTTGTTCCTTTAATAAAGCAAAGAGAGCTTCATCCGCTGCGCCACCACCACCTGCTCTTCCGATGCTCAAATCTCCATCATCATCGGAATTGGGATACTCTTCTTCTTTGACAGCCAAGAAAGTTGTGGGTGATTTTAAAAATTGCTTACCACTGGCAGTCAGCTTCACAGTACCATAAGTTTCTACTTCTTTTTTGATTAGATCGGCAACCAACATTTGCCGCATCAAAGCGTTCCAATATCTTTCGTCTTGTTCTTTACCAACGCCATAAAGAGAAGACTCACTTCCTTTATAAGTTTTTACTTCGGCATCTTCAAGACCCATAAGTACTTTGACAACAAATTTTGATTTGTGTTTTTCTTTGAACGCGGCAATGCACTGCAGTAACAATGCAACATCATCTTGGGCTTCAAATTGTTCTTTTGGCTTGCGCTGATTGTCATCCATCCCAGAACCTTCTCCAGTCTCCGCATCCCATTCCTCACCAAAATAGTGAAGAAGGTACTTTCGTCGACTTACAGCCGTTTCGCAATAGGCCATCACCTCATGTAAGAGCTGAACGCCAATCTCCTGCTCAGCGATGGGCTTACCAGCTAAGAACTTTTCTAATTTCTCTATATCCTTGGGACTGTAAAATGCAATGCAGTTTCCTTCTCCACCATCTCTTCCGGCCCTACCTGTTTCTTGATAATAGCTTTCAAGACTTTTTGAAATATCGTGATGGATAACATACCGAACATCGGGTTTGTCTATTCCCATTCCAAAGGCAATCGTAGCAACGATAACATCGACATCTTGCATCAAAAACTTATCTTGAACATCGCTTCTCTCGTGTCCATCCATACCTGCATGATAAGGTAAAGCCTTGATTCCATTGGCAATCAGCAACTCTGCTAGTTCCTCCGTTTTCTTTCTGCTTAAGCAATAAATGATTCCACTTTTACCACTATTGCTCTTGATATATTGAATAATTTGTTTGCCAACATTGTTCTTGGGACGTACTTCATAATACAAGTTGGGTCGATTAAAAGAAGCCTTAAACAAATTGGCTTCGACCATTCCTAAATTCTTTTGAATATCCTGCTGCACTTTGGGTGTTGCAGTGGCCGTTAATGCCATGATGGGTACATCAGCAATGTTTTTGATGATGCTTTTTAACTTTCTGTACTCTGGTCTAAAATCGTGTCCCCATTCAGAGATGCAATGCGCCTCATCGATGGCCACGAAAGAAATGGTGCAACTTCTTAAAAATTCAACATTGTCTTCTTTGCCTAAAGATTCAGGAGCTACATACAGTATTTTGGTTTTTCCAGATAAGATATCCGATTTGACTTGGTTGATTTCAGATTTGTTGAGTGAAGAATTGATAAAATGGGCCACACCATCCTCCGAGCTAAATCCGCGCATGGCGTCTACTTGATTTTTCATTAGCGCTATGAGCGGCGAAACCACAATGGCCATCCCATTCATCATGAGCGCTGGAAGTTGATAGCACATGGATTTTCCACCACCTGTAGGCATGATTACAAAGGTGTCGTTACCATCAAGAATGGATTGTATTACCTGTGATTGTAACCCTTTGAACTGGTTAAATCCAAAGAAAGTTTTTAGCGCTTCTAAGGGAGTTAATTCTGTAATTGTATTCATGTCAGATGACCTTTTAAATCTTTTTAAAAAGGAGAACGAATTTACAACACTTATCAGTAGTAATTGTAAAGAATTCCATCAAAAAAACACAAAGAATCATCAAATGTTTTTCTGCATTTTGTTTTCTTATCATCTTTGCTTCGAAATGCAATTGAACGAATTGATAAAAAACGCTCAGAACACCATTCGAATGGAAGCAGAGGCGCTTGTGGGGATGGCCAATGCTTTGGACACAGCCTTCGTGGAAGCTGTAGAATGGATACTTAAAGGCAATAGCCGATTGATTGTGACGGGAATTGGAAAGAGTGGTATCATTGCCCAAAAGTGGGTAGCTACCTTTAACAGTACGGGACAGCCAGCCATTTTTATGCACGCGGCGGATGCCATTCATGGGGATTTGGGAATGGTTCAGGAAGGAGACATTGTGGTTTGCATTTCCAAATCTGGGGAGTCCCCGGAAATTCGATTTCTTGTACCCTTGATAAAAAAAATGGGCAACAAGTTGATCGCGGTCAGCGCGAACGCACAGTGTTTTTTAAGTCAAAGCAGTGATTTAAGCCTACTGACACCCATGGAAAAGGAAGCCTGTCCCCATAATCTGGCTCCTACTACAAGCACCACTTTGCAATTGGCCATGGGAGATGCCTTGGCTGTAGCTTTGATGCACGCGCGATCATTTTCATCTCATGATTTCGCGAAGTACCACCCCGGCGGAGCATTGGGCAAGAAGTTGCTTTTAAAGGCAAAAGATGTCATGGTTGGAGGGGACCATTTGGTTGTGACACCAAATACGCCAATGTTGGAAGTAATTAGTGCGGTAACCAAAGGTAGAGTGGGCTGTGTTGCGGTTGTTTCAGGAGAGGGAGAAATTGCTGGAATCATAACTGATGGGGATATTCGAAGAATGCTCGCTTCACATATTCAATTTCATGAATTGCGTGCTTGTGATATCATGACGCAACACCCAAAGGTCATTAGCGAAGAGATGATGGCGGCTGAGGCATTTAGGTGGATGGAGAACAACAAGATTATGCAGTTATTATTGGTGGATAGCGCCGCAAAATTTGTCGGTATCGTACATTTGCACGACATCATTAGAGAAGGGATATTTTAATGGCTGAGGACAAAAAAGAAATGGGTTTCCTTGACCACCTCGAGGAATTGCGACGAAGGTTGTTCTGGTCAGTCATTGCCGTAGTAGTTGGAATCGTGGTCATTGTTTGGTTTGATGATTTTGTCATCAACAAATTGATAATGGGTCCAAAAAACCTTGATTTTGTTACTTATCAATCGTTCTGTGATTTTTCTCATTACATGGGCATGGGTGATCAGCTGTGTTACCAAGAGATGAATTTTAAGTTACAGAGCACCACGATGGGCGGGAACTTTTCGGCTTACATGTTGGTCTGCATTGTTGGAGGCGTGGTCATAGCCTTCCCTTTCATTATTTATCAGCTTTGGGGTTTTGTTAAACCAGGTCTTCACCTCAAGGAGAGAGGAGTGGTGAATGGTGTCGTGTTTTACATCAGTTTGCTTTTTTTCTTGGGAGTATTATTTGGTTACTATATTCTTACTCCGCTGTCCATTGCCTTTTTGGGTAATTTTGAGTTTGGTGATGTTGAGGTTAATTCAACAGTTTTGTCCTATTTGAAGTTGGTCGTTTCATTGGTTTTGGGCACAGGATTGATTTTTCAGCTGCCCGTTGTGGTGTATTTTTTGGGTAAGATTGGGGTGATTTCTAGTGCGTTTTTGAAGAAATACCGCAAGCATGCATTTGTTGTGAATTTGATTATTGCCGCCATTATTACACCGCCAGACGTAACCAGTCAACTTTTGGTGAGTTTACCCATTTTGTTATTATATGAGATCAGCATTTTTGTGGTAGCACGGGTAGAAAAAAAAGCTGATTCTCAGTCGATTTAACAGCGTTAAAGCCATTTTTTGATTATACTTGTAGCTTGAAAATTTCAAGCATGAGAAATAAATTTTTATCAGTACTGTTTATTGCTGTTTTGGGTTGGATGATGATATCTTCCACCACAAGTTCTGGAGGAAAATCAGGTAAAACTGGCGCACCCGGTGAAAATGATTGTACGCAATGCCATGGCGGTTCCGCTGTCAATAGCGGGGTAGGGACAGTTTCTTTGAGTACAGGAATCACTGCGGGATATGATCTGAGCGCAACATACAACATGAGCGTTTCGGTCAATCAAGTAGGAATTTCACTTTTCGGTTTCAGTATTGTTGCATTGGATGCCAATGGCGCGAGTGTTGGGAATTTTGTGGCAGGAACTGATAATCATATCGAATTTTTAACGGTGTCTGGAAACAACAGGCAATACGTCACCCACAATTCTAATGGCGGTGCAAGTGCCGGTTCTCATACATTCGGTTTTTCTTGGGTTGCCCCCAGTTCCGATGTTGGAGACGTGACTTTTTATGTCTCAGCCAATGCCTCAAACGGAAATGGTGGTACTTCGGGTGATTTCATTTATACCACATCAAGTACCGTATCAGCAATGGGTGGAGGTGGATCCTCTTTTGTTATCAATGAAATTAACCCAGATCCCTCTGAAGTAGGAGCGGACACAACAGAGTTTGTTGAGTTGTACGGAACACCAGGAATGTCTTTGGATGGATATGTGATGGTATGCTTCAATGGAGGAACAGGAACAAACAATGTTTCTTATGGAGCTTATGATTTGGATGGTTACTCTATCCCTGCTTCTGGTTATTTTGTTATCGGCAACCCGTTGGTACCCAATGTGAATTATATTGTTCCTCTGCCGACTGCACCTGCCGCTTTCCTTCAAAATGGGCCTGATGCAGTAGGTTTTTATTTGGGTAATGCTACAGACTGGCCCAATGGTACTATGGCGACAAATGTCAATTTGGTTGACGCGGTGGTCTATGGAACAAATGATCCCGATGCAACAGTTTTGTTGTCTACTCTGACACCGGGTCAATTGCAAGTCAATGAATCAGGTGGAAATATTGAACCTTGTATGGCGCGTGTTCCTGATGGTGGTTTGCCTTTTGTGACTTCATCATTTGTTGAGCAGTTGCCCACTCCTGGGGCTACCAACTCCTCTGCAGGTGTTGCTGGTTGCACGGATATGGCAGCTTGCAATTACAACCCATTGGCTACCATTTCTGATGCATCTTGTTTGTTTTTGGGTTTCCCTTGTGATGATGGCAATGCCATAACATCCAATGATGTCATAACTGCCGATTGTGCATGCGCTGGTACTCAGACGACCGTTTCTTGGACCTTCCGTGTTGATATGTCCACCACTACCGTTAATGCTCCCGGAGTTTACATTGCCGGAACGTTTCAAGGTTGGGTACCCAATCAAGATTTGTTGACGGATGCAGATGGTGACAACGTATGGGAAATAACTTTCCCAGCTTTGCCAACAAATACCCCCATTGAATACAAATTTTTAAATGGTATTGATGGATGGGAGTCCTCCCCAGAATTGGCCAACTGCGGTGTAGATGATTTATTTGGCGCATTCAATCGTGCCGACACAACAGGTGTAATCAATGAAGTACTTCCCGTTGTTTGTTTCAATTCTTGCAGCGCTTGTGTGACAACGGATGTACCTGGTTGCACAGATGTTACAGCATGTAATTTTAATTCCGCCGCCACAACAGATGACGGTTCTTGCATTGACCCAAGCATGTGGTATTTGGATGCGGACAACGATGGTTATTACGTAGATGATTCATTGGCTTGTGGTGCTCCAAATGCCTCTTATACCGCCACAATGGGCGTCATGGGAGATTGCAATGATGTTGTTTCAACCATTAATGCTGCAGGAATTGAAATCTGCGGAAATGGTATTGATGAAGATTGTTCTGGAGCTGATTTGGCCTGTGGAGTGCCAGGCTGTACGGATGTCAACGCATGCAACTATAATCCCTTAGCCACATCCAATGATGGTTCATGTATTCTACCAACCATGTGGTATTTGGATGCAGACAATGATGGTTTTTATGTTGATGATTCCCTGGCCTGTGCGGCACCTTCATCTGAGTATACCGAAGTCATGGGAATCATGGGAGATTGTGATGATGCGCAAGATACCATCAATGCAAATGCTGTAGAGGTTTGTGATTTGATTGATAACAATTGTAATGGTGAAATCGATGAATTTGCTCAGACAGTGTATTATCTTGATGCCGATACAGATGGATTTGGAGATGTCAACTCAATCGTCCTTTCCTGCCAACCTGTTTTGGGATATGTAACCAACAGTGAAGATTGTGATGATGGTCTTTTGTTGTACCAAGATAGTGATGGAGATAGTTTTGGAGGTTCTACCTTAGCAGCATGTGGTGAGTTGACCAATAGTGATTGTAATGATAATGATGCGACCATTTTTCCGGGAGCAATAGAGTATTGTGAAAATATCATTGATGAGAATTGTGATGGTCAGGACGATACTTGTTTGGGTATTCCTGGTTGCACCAATGTTTTGGCGTGTAATTATGAGCCGCTAGCGGAATCCGATAATGGAACATGTACCTACCCCGTTTTGTGGTATTTGGATGCCGATGGAGATGGCTTTGCAGCGGACTCAATTTCAGATTGCGTTCAGCCCAGTGCTAATCACACCTCGACCATTTTGCCCTTAACTGATTGTGATGATGCCAATGCATTGATAAACACAGGAGTTTCAGAAATTTGTGGAAATGGTATTGATGAAAATTGTGATGGAACAGACGAAGTTTGTGTTGTTTCAGGCTGCACAGACGCAACAGCATGCAATTACAATTCATCAGCCAATAATGACGATGGATCTTGTGCCTATGCCATTCTTTGGTATCTGGATGCCGATGCCGATGGCTTTGCCTTGGATACAATCAGTGATTGCACCCAACCCAATGTGGATTACACTTCGACTGTACTTCCTTTAGGGGATTGCAATGACAGTGATGCTTCAATTAACGCAGGGGCAACGGAAATATGTGGAAATGATATTGATGAGGACTGTTCTGGCACCGCCGAAGCTTGCGCCATTTTGGGATGTACAGACCCTGAGGCATGCAATTTTGAATCCACGGCAACTGAAGATGATAGCACATGCACCTATTCGGTGATGTGGTACTTGGACATGGACCAAGACGGATTTGCCTCTGATACCATGATGAATTGCAGTCAACCTGGCCCAGAATACACGGATGTTATGATTCCCCTGACGGACTGTGATGATCTGAATCCAAGTATTTCACCCATATCAATGGAGATTTGCGGTAATGGAATAGATGAAGATTGTGTCAATGGCGACGCTGTATGCGTTGTTGAAGGTTGCACGGACACCGCAGCATGTAACTACAACCCAGAAGCTACTTCGGATGATAGCACATGTTTTTACAGTACCATGTGGTATTTGGATGCTGATGGAGATGGATACTATTCTGAGTCCATTGACTCGTGTTATGCCCCATCTGCTGAGTATACCACAATTGCAGGAATAAGCGGAGATTGCAATGATCAAGATGCAAGCATTAATGCGAGTGAGGTGGAAGTATGTAATGATGGTATTGACAACAATTGCAATGGAATGGTGGATGAAACCACGGGTAGCACTTGGTATCAAGATGCGGATGCAGATGGCTTTGGTAATCCTGCCGTTGACTCTGTTTCTTGCGATTCACCAGTAGGTTTTGTATTGAATAGTTTGGATTGCGATGATGATGTTCCTGTGATTAATCCCAATGGGGTAGAAATATGCGGCAATGGGATTGATGAAGATTGCAATGGTGATGATTTGTTGTGCGATTTAGTGGGTTGCACAGATATCAATGCCTGTAATTATGATGCATTGGCTGTAATCAGTGATGGTTCATGTTATTACATCGGAGATGTTTGTGATGATGGGAATGCAAACACCATCAATGATGAGATTCAGAATGATTGCGTATGTTATGGTTATGTAGCTGAATGCGCAACCAATCCCATTGTTATCTCTTTGGATTCACTTCACAACGTGAGTTGCTTTGGGGGTAATGATGGTTACATCCAACTTTCGGTCGACGGTGGAAATGGTCCTTTCTTCGCAAGTTGGAGTACATTCCCCATTCAAACCACACCTTATGCCACTGGTTTGTCAGCCGGGACGTATACGTTTACAGTTGAAGATACAAACGGTTGTTTGGGTACGTTTACCCAGGAAATAACACAGCCCGATGGAAGCTTACCAGTTGTATCAGGAAACAACGACGTTGATCCTGCTGACAATGAGCAATACATCGTTAACGCATACCCAGGGTGTACCTACACTTGGACAGTGAGCAATGGCTTGATCTTGTCTGGTCAAGACAATGACACATTGAATGTGTTGTGGAACGACGCATCTATGGGTACAATTTATGTTTACCAAACAGATACTTTGACTGGCTGTCAACTCATGGATGGATTGGCAGTATACATCAATGCAGTCGGAACAGATGAGTTGAGCCATGGATCATGGAAATGGTATCCCAATCCGACTACCGATTGGGTTAACCTAGAAGGTTTGGCGTTGAATGCTGAGGTGAAATTGTTTGACGCAACCGGCAGATTGATGCATCAATTCATCGCAACAGAATCAGTGGTGAAATTGAACGTGCAAGCCTATGAAAGTGGGATTTATTTCATCCAAGTCAAAGATGATTTAGGATGGCGAACGGAACGAATGATAAAGCAGTAAATGGAGAAGGGGGCTAAGGCCCCCTTTTTTCTTTTTCTGCGTAAAAATGTATACTTTGATTTGCTTATCTTCGCAAGGCTAAATATTCTACAAATGAAAAAACTTTACATTTCTTTGGGATTGATTGCAATGGGTACAGCTGCGATGGCGCAACAATTGACCCCTTTGCACAAGAGTCCTGCAAAAAGAACCTTCAGCAGAGCTGAAGTTTCTCCAACGACGATTATTGCTCGTCAAGAAAAGCCAATGTCAGACATCACAGGCAACCGTGTTGTTGTTTTGGATGAAGATTTCCAAACTTCTGGAGCAATTCCAACGGCTTTGCCAGCGGGTTGGTTGACCAATATCGTCTCGCAAACAGAGGGTACGCCTGCTACGACCGATGATACTGAAGGGCCAGCTTTCAAAGTGCACAACAGCACATCTGCAAATGATGGTGGGTATTGGCCAGTTCCTGAGTTGGGCGTAAACAACCGTTTTGCTGGCGCCAATGATGATAATGTTCCTTGCGATTGTGATTTCATCGATGTATGGGTTCAATCTCCAGCAATGGATCTGAACGATTACAATTACACAGAAGTTTGGGGTATCATCAATTACACACCTGTAGTAGAACCATGGACAGACTCTCAAATTTTGGGTGATGGTCCTGAGCATATTGCTACAGTTGTTGGCGATCCAAACGTAAGTTGGAATAGTGTTACCATCAACTTTACTGCTCCAGATACGTCTTTGCCGGTTAGCGTTAACATCAATGGCATGGATTACACCTTGGATATGTCAGGTACCATTGATGTTTCCATGAGTGCTTTCTCAGGTGATTTAGAAATTTATATTGCGTCCAACAACGGTGGTCAATTGACCGGTGTTGAAGTAAACGCAGAAGGTGATTTCTTGACTGGAGATTTTATAACAGACACTACTTTCACCAATCCAGGAGATGCAGGTGCTGAGGTGATTTCTTTGGACTCTACCTTCGTAGGAAATTACACTTTGTCATTTGACTTCTTCCACGATGCCAATTTCGGTGGTGGTGATGCAACTGTTCAAATTTCTACCGACAATGGTGTTTCTTGGCAAATTTTAGATACCTTGACCATTGACGGAAGTTACTGGCAGAGTATTGTAATGCCTTTGTATGCATACAATGGTGCTACGGCTTCAATCCGTTTCCAATGGACTGATAATGGTCAATGGGCTTCTGGTTTTGCTGTGGACAATGTAATTGTTCAATCTGCTTTGAACAACGATATGATCATGGCTAAGACCATCGCTTCTGACTGGAACAATGCTACTTTCGGTTTGGGTTTCTGGGAATATTCTCAGGTTCCTGTTACTCAAGTTAGCCCAGTGCGTGCTACCTCTGTTGTTTACAATGGTGGATTCAACGATCAACCTGGCGTTTCTGTGAACTACGAAGTAAGCTTTAATGGTGCTGCACAAGCTACTTTCTCTTCAGATGTATTGGATGTAATCTCTTTGGATAAAGATACTTTGTCAGGTGTTTCAACTTGGACTCCAAGTGCTGTTGGTACAGTTGCTATCGCTTCTTCAGTAGTTTCTCCAAATGGTGATGACAACATGGGCAACAACATGGGTTCTGCTCAAATCGAAATCACCAACGATGTATATGCACGCGACTTAGGCGCTGCTCAGGCTTTTGTTGGCCCTGGTACTGCTTATGAGTATGGAAATTTGTTTGATATTTATGCCAACGATGATTTTGGTGCAATCGATGTAGCGGTGAACTTTGCCACTGCTGATGAGGGTTCTTTAATCCAAGGTAAATTGTATGAGTTCACAGGATTGGACGCTACAACCGGTGAACCAATGTTGACTGACTTGGGTGTTTCTACCATTGAATACGCAGTTACAGCAGCAGACAACAATGCGGCAGGTGATGCAAATTTCATTCACTTGAGTTTTACTGAGCCAATCGCCTTGGAGGCAGGTAAAGTTTATATGGCTTCTATCATCTCTGATGGTGCAATCCGCACACCTGTATCTGGTAACAATGACTGGGTGGTGTCTTGGTTAAATGACGGTACTTGGGGAGCTACAGGCGGCATCCCAATGATCCGTTTGAACTCTGACGAGTCTTTGGTGGTAGACATCAATGTTGCTGAGAACATGAACAATGGTTTGAGCTTGTCTCAAAACGTTCCTAACCCAGCGGTTGATATGACTACTGTAAATTACAGCATTGCGAACAATGAGTCAGTAAATGTTATCGTTCGCGATATCACTGGCCGTGTTGTAATGAACATCAACGAAGGTGTTAAGTCTGCAGGTAACCACAGCATTCGTTTGAATGTTGAGGAGTTGGGTGCTGGTATCTACACTTACACTGTTGTTGCTGGTCAATCTGTTATGACCAAAGAAATGATGGTGAAATAATAGTTGTTTAGCATAAAAAAAAAGCCTCCTTCGGGAGGCTTTTTTTTTGTTTCGATTATATTTGTCCAAATAATTAAATCAATGAGAAAGATTGCAATTGCAATGGCGCTTACAGCCCTTTCAGGTGGTGTAATGGCTCAGAAAAAACAAGAGGAGGTTTTGGCCGCTCGTCGTTACTTTAATCAGGATGATGTAAAAAGAACAGAAATTTCCGGTGCGGCCCACTCAAGAGGAGGTCAAATTGTTTTTCAGGAGGATTTTGACAATGGTTTCGCTGGGAACAATGGTATTGGTGCTTGGCTGCCTTGGGATACGAGTGGAGACACTTCTATTTGGATGTTGGCAGCGACCACAAGTCCTGATGGGCAGTATGCAGGTGGTCTTCCATCAATGTCCAATTCAGGAACCACTGCAGCAAATGGTTGGATTATTTTGGATGCTGATTTGTACAATACATCAACTGTTTCTGGAGGCGACGATGTTTCAGCATGGTTGCAATCGCCTGCCTTTGATTGCAGTCAGTTGTCATCGGTGATTGTCAATTATAACCAATATTTTATTTATTGTTGTTTTTCGGCTAGTCCTTTGACTTTGGAGGTTTCCACAGACAACGGTGCTAATTGGGTAGCTTTTGCAGGTCATGGTGACTTTTCACCTGCAGCCAATGCGTTATCGGCCAATCCACTTCCAACAGGAGTTGATATTTCTTGCGTGGCTGCCGGACAGCCCAATGTCATGATTCGTTTTGGATACAACACCGCGGGCACAACAGGATACTCTCATTATTTTTGGGGTATCGATGATGTTGTTGTGGCAGGCAACCCCATAGCCAATGATCTCGAAATTCGTCAAGTGGTGAATGGGGATGTTTGGAATTTGTGGGAATACCGTTTGACCCCGATGGAACAAAAGACTTTATCAGGGGATGGCGGCCTAATGGTTGGAACTTTTTACCGCAACACAGGTTCTGCAGATCAGACCAATGCCTCTTTGAATATTCAAATAACAGATGCTTCTGGTGCTGTAGTTCACAACCAGACAGAATCATTGGGTACCATCAATTCATTGGCCAATGCCACAGAGTGTCCAGCTTTTTTGAATGATACATTGTATGTCAATACAGGTTGGGAGCCTGCTGCTGTTGGTATCTACACCATTACAGTAAACATTAGCGCAGATTCTATTGACGCCACTCCTGACAACAATACCATGACCAGAGTTATTGAATATTCAACAGATGAGTATGGTCATGATGATGCCAATTTGGATATCCAACTATTGGCCAATGAAGCCCCTTCTGATCCTACCTTGTTTGCTCCTCATGGTTATGGTAATTTTTACCATTTCCCTTATGACGGATCTTCTGTGTATGGAAGTTCATTCTTGTTGGGTTCTCAATCCGATGTGGGCGCTTTCTTCAATACGATTCTGTACTTCGCTTCTAATGGTCTGAACAGCACATCACCGGCCCCAGAGGTTGTTGCCTCTAACGAGGTGGAGTTAACACAAGAAATGATTTCTTCTGGAGCGGATGCTTTTTATTATGTCCCATTTACAGAGGCTGCAGCGGTATTGCCCAATGAAGTTTATTTTCACTGTTTATTGACCAATGCGGATGCAACTTCCAGTCCCACCACTACCACCGATTTGCAGATGGCTGTATTGGCGCAAGACAATAGCGACACAGATAACTCAACGGCAGAGTTGTTGCGCACAGGAAGCAATTCTTATGCTTGGTTTACTGCACGTTCATACTCACCAGCCATTCGCTTGATTGTTGGAGAGCGCGTATCTGTAGATGAAATCAATGACGGTCAATTGGGTACATTTAAGTTGTTCCCCAACCCTGCTGTTACCCATGCCCAGATTCAGTACACCATGACAACTCCAGCGGCTATTGCTTATGAGATTCGCGATGTTCAAGGTAAATTGGTTACTTATGCCAACTTCGGCATCAAGGCAGAAGGTCAACACACCATTGATATCCCATTGGACAAATTGACCAGTGGTCACTACCAAGTTTCTTTGGTTGTTGGTGGAAAGAAATTGTACAGCAAAGCTTTACAAGTAAACAAGTAAAAGTCATTCAAACATAAGGGGGGCGTTGCCCCCTTTTTTTATTTTAATAGACATGTATCAGATAGATCAGCAAAATTTTAGTGGTAAGCGCGTGTTGGTTAGGGTAGATTTCAATGTACCCTTGAACGAGCAATTTGAGGTTACCGATGACTCCCGAATCAAGGCGGCCATTCCCACCATAGAGAAATTGGCAAAAGATGGTGCCAAGGTGATTGTTATGTCGCATTTGGGAAGGCCGAAATCAGGTCCCGAGGATCGATTCTCTTTGAAGCACATCATTTCATGTTTGTCTTCTTTGACAACCTTTTCGGTTTCCTTTGTTGAGGATTGTATTGGTGAGAAGGTTGCCGCAGCTGTAGATACGATGAGGGATGGATCTATTTTGGTTTTGGAGAACTTGCGCTTTTATAAGGAGGAAGAACAAGGGGATGAATTCTTTGCTGGGCAGATTGCAGAAAATGGAGACGTTTATGTAAATGACGCGTTTGGTACAGCTCATCGTGCACATGCCAGCACGGCCATCATTGCCAATTTTTTCCCAACTGATAAATACTTTGGGTATTTAATGGAAAATGAAGTAAGGAGCATTGAACGTGTGTTGAATAGTGAGGACAAGCCGGTTGTATCCATTGTCGGAGGATCCAAAGTATCTTCAAAAATTGGAATCATCGAGAACCTCATCAACACATCCGACGCCATCATTATTGGTGGTGGAATGGCTTTTACTTTTGTTAAGGCGATGGGAGGTAAGGTTGGTAACTCATTGGTAGAGGAAGACAGATTGGATCAAGCACTGTCTTTAATGGAAAAAGCAAAAGCAAAAGGAGTCCAATTTTTGTTACCGACAGATGCAGTGATTGCTGATCAATTTTCCAACGATGCCAATATTCAAACGGTTTCCATAGATGCCATACCGGACGGATGGATGGGGTTGGATATTGCCCAAAAGAGCATAGATGTTTTTTATCAGACCATAGTGAATGCCAAGATTGTGCTGTGGAATGGCCCCATGGGCGTTTTTGAAATGGAGAAATTTGCCCATGGAACCAAGGCCATTGCTATGGCATTGGCAGAGGCTACTCGTCATGGATGTTTTACACTTGTGGGAGGAGGAGATTCTGTTGCCGCGATCAATCAGATGAGCATGTCTGATCAGGTCAGTTATGTCAGCACTGGTGGAGGGGCTATGCTCGAAAGCTTGGAGGGTATTGTGCTGCCGGGAATCGCAGCTATTCAGCGGAAAGGATAATTTCCTTTGCTTCCAAAAATCTTGATACAGCGTCATTGCTTTTTAATACAAAGTGATGGCGCTTTTTTGTATAGTGAAGGTGTTGCTCCCATGACCATTTTCTGATTTCCCATCCACTTCTCAAAGCATCGAGAACGTGTGGAATGTCAGGCGAACATAGCAGGTAGTTGAATTGGGTTTTAGACCACGCTTCTTGCAGCGCAAAAACGCTGGGATGTTCAGTGGATTTGGCCCAAAGAAATAGATTTAGCAAATCGGTGTCCAGAATGGTGGGAATACTTGCATCAATGTTTTGATAATATAACAGGCATTCGTCAAATAGGGTATCCAAAACATCAGATGCAAAGGGTGCTGTAATCCCCCTTTCTTCCAACCATAGTCTGTTGTATTCAGGTACAAATTGATGGTGGGGCAATGCAGTTTGAAGTGATTCGAATAGTGTTGTTTTTCCTGAGCACTCCCCCCCAGCAATGACCCATACTTTGTTTTTCAATTCGCTATCCATCCCCATTGAAAATAACCCTCCACGGCCAAAATTAGATAGACCAAATATAGTCCTGCAAGCAATTTTAGATTGCGATTCCAAAAGAGAAAAATGCAGGCCAAATCGATGACCATGAAGTAAAGCCAGTTTTCGTGACAACCCATCATCATTAAAGCGGTTGCCCAAATAGAAAATGCCGTGATAAGGCTATCAGCCAAAGGCAACTCCGCAGTTGATTTTTTTTTCAATACCAATCCAAGGAGGCTTCCTAAGGACAAACAGGAGACAATCCCAACCAAGTGCTGGAAGTTTGAAATGGATTTCATTTCCCATTCAGCCCCCAAATACATCAAGCCCCAGAGTGTCAGCAGGACATAAATCACTTGAAGACCAACATCCGCAAAAAGTTTTCGTCTCCAACTGAGAAAGGCTATGAGTAAAGGTCCAAAAATGCCAAACACAAAGGCAGCTTCATTTTGTTGAATATACAGAAAGGTAAAAGCAAGATTGGAAATCACCGCAAGCCATTCAATGGCCAGCATGAGGTTTTTGTTACCAACCTTTAATTCCATTTTGTAAAATTCAATCATTTAAGGCAAATGTGAAGCTTTGGCTCATGAATTTTGTTTTTTCCGATTTTGAATTATATTTATCGCTCAATTCCATAAAAATGAAAAAACTTTTACTCATTTTGGCCTTGTTGCCAAGTTTGATTTGGGCCCAGCGCAATTGCGGGTCTAATGACCATCATGTTTACATGATGGGAACAGATCCGAATTATGTGCAACGCCAGCAACAGATTGAAGAACAAACCCAAGATTTTGTTTCGCACTATGACGAGAACAGTGATCGTGCTTTGGTAACCATTCCGGTTGTATTTCACGTTGTTTACAATGGAACCACCAACAATATCTCTGATGCACAAATCATGTCGCAGTTGCAGGTATTGAACCAAGATTTTAGAAAATTGAATCAAGATGTCAATCTTACTCCCGCTGTTTTTACCGCAGCAGACCCCAACATTGAGTTTTGTTTGGCAACTGTTGATCCAAATGGAAATGCAACAACAGGAATCACAAGAACTTCAACCACAGTAGCATCATGGAGTACCAATGATTACGTGAAGTACAGTGTCCGCGGAGGTAAAGATGCATGGGATGCATCGAGGTATTTGAATATTTGGGTTTGCACCATGAGTGGCGGTATCTTGGGATATGCCCAATTCCCTGGTGGCGCAGCTGCTACTGATGGGGTGGTGATTGATTACCGTTATTTGGGAACTACCGGAACAGCAACAGCTCCCTTTAACAAAGGAAGAACGGCCACCCACGAAGTGGGACATTGGTTGAACTTGCGTCACATTTGGGGAGATGCCAATTGTGGTAGCGATCAGGTAGCTGATACCCCAACGCACAACACATCCAACTATGGATGTCCAGCTTATCCGCATTACAGCACTTGCACCGGAAGTCCCATTGAAATGACCATGAACTATATGGACTACACAGATGATGCGTGCATGTATATGTTCTCCGCTGGACAATCGGCAAGAATGCAAGCTTTATTCGGAGCGGGTGGTGCCAGAGCCTCTTTGTTGACATCCAATGGCTGTGGTACACCAACGCCTGTTCTTTGTGGTGTTCCTAGTTTGGGAACCACAACAGGTATTACGCAGGCAACGGCAACGTTAAATTGGTCTGCTGTAACTGGTGCTACCGCATATAACGTTCAATATAAAGTGAGCACAGCTACAAATTGGATTACCACAACAACGTCATCATTAAGTTTGTCATTGACGGGCTTAACAGCAGGGACGACCTACAATTTCCAAGTGTCGGCTACTTGCAGTGCTGGAACAGGAAACTTCAGTACAACGGGCTCATTTGCGACTACGGCAGTGGCTGCAACTTGCACGGACAACTATGAGAGCAATAACTCCTTGAACACATCAAAGACCATTGCCAAGAACACGGACATTACAGCAAGAATTGCGACGAGCACGGATAAAGATTACTTCAACTTTGTGACGACAACAGCAGACAAGAACATCAGAATTGATTTGTTCAATCTCCCTGCTGATTATGATGTCAAGTTATACCGCAACAATACTTTGGTGAGTACTTCGGCCAATTCAGGCACAACAAGTGAGTTCATCATTTATAACAACGGCGCAACTGGAACTTATCGTGTTTATGTCTATGGTTACAACGGTGCTTTCAATGCTACAGCATGTTACACGTTGCGTGCAAGTACCTCATCGGTTGCCTTCCGTGAAATGCAACAAGAAGAAACGACAGAAGCAGTTTTCAATGAAGGAAATGGATTGTCCATCGCGAGTACCTTCCCCAATCCGACACAAGGAAAACTAAACGTTTCATTCAATGCTCAAGATGAAGGACAAGTGAATGTCGCGTTGTACGATTTGACCGGAAGAAAGATCATCGAACAAAATTGGATGGCTTTTTCAGGAAGCAATATGATTGAATTGAGCTTGGATGCATTGGCTACTGGCAATTACGTTTTGGTCGTGAAAAGTGATTTGGGAGCAGATACCAGAATCATCCAGAAAGATTAACGGAGATCAATTGAACTTTGTAAAGCGGGGGCGTTTGCCCCCGTTTTTAGTTAATAATAGTTTGTTGATAGTTTCATTTTAAGAACAAAGTAGCTTAAAAAAACAACTTTACATTCGTATAGCTAAAACTATAGTATGCGAAAAAATTATTTTTTATCTCATTGGAAGAGCATAATGCTCATGATTTCCTTGCAGTTGGTATTGATGGGTACCACTTTCGCAAGTCAAGATGATCCAATTTTTGGTTGCACAAATCCGGATGCATGCAACTACGATGAATTCGCCACAGATGATGATGGCAGTTGCACGTTGGCTTTACCTTATTATCCAGATACAGATGGTGATGGTTTCGGAAATTTATTTTTAGAGGAATATTATTGTATACAGCCACTGGGATATGTCGATAATTCAGGTGATTGCGATGATTCAAATGCAGATATTTATCTTGGAGCAGCTGAGATTTGCAATGATTTAGATGATGATTGTGATGGCGAAATGGATAATGGGGTCACCATTGCCTTTTATGCTGATGCGGATGGTGATGGATTTGGTTGGGCGGATCAAGTGCAAATGGCATGCGAGCTTCCAACCGGATTTGTAACCAACGATACGGATTGTGATGACAATGCCATCACTTTCGCAGATGTGGATGCGGACGGTTTTGGCTCTGGCCCAGCCTTGGATTGCGGTGACGTAATCATAGATGGGGATTGTGATGACAATGATCCATCAGTAGGTCAAATGGCCGCGGAGACATGCAACGGATTGGATGAAGATTGCGATGGAGAGGCGGACAATGGCGTAACCAACAATTACTATATCGACGCCGATGGCGATGGATTTGGATCAGACAACGAAATAATCTTTGGATGTGAATTGCCCTTGGGTTACGTAACCAATTTTGATGATTGTGATGATGCCGTTTTCATGTATGCGGATATGGACGGTGATGGTTTTGGTTCAGGAATTCCACTGGATTGTGGGGACGTCATGTTGGATGGGGATTGTGATGATAGCAATAATGGGATTTCCCCAGCGGCCATTGAAATATGCGGAAATGACACGGATGAAGATTGCGATGGATTGGATGAAATTTGCCCTAATCCAGGGTGCACAGATGTGAGTGCTTGTAATTACAATGAAACAGCGACAGAGAGCGATGGTTCTTGTTTTTTCCCTGAGGCGTATTTTTTGGATTGTGATGGAAACTGCCTAACGGATACTGACGGCGATGGAGTTTGTGATGAAATTGAGGTGGGAGGCTGCACGGATCCAAGTGCATGCAACTTCAATGAATTTGCCACTGACCCCGGTGCCTGTCAATACGCACAAGCAGAGGTTTGCAATGGCCAAGATGATGATTGTGATGGTGAAGTGGATAATGGAGTTTTATTGCCTTTCTATATCGATATGGATGGAGATGGATTTGGCTCAGCAGACAGCATCATGTATGCATGCTCTGCCATCATAGGTTTTGTCGACAACTTGGAAGACTGCGATGATGCCAATATCACCTATGAAGACACTGACGGAGATGGATATGGTGCAGGAAATCCAATGGCTTGCGCATCAGCATTGAACAATACAGACTGTGAGGACAATGATGCCAATATCAATCCTGGAGCAGCAGAGATTTGTAATGAGAATGACGAAAATTGTAATGGTGAGGTCGACGAGTTTGTTACCTATACTTTCTATCAAGATTCTGATGCAGACGGTTTTGGAAATCCCTCGGAGTCCATACAGTTGTGCGAATTGACAACAGGTTATGTTGCTAATGCAGATGATTGCGATGATGATTTTGTTGGATATGATGACAATGATGGTGATGGCTATGGAATTGGTGATGTATCATCTTGCGGAACGGCTGTTGAAACCGATGATTGTGATGATAGCAATGCAGCAATTTTCCCAAGTGCTGTTGAACTTTGTAACAACATCGATGATGACTGTGATTTAGAAGTGGATGAATTCGTTACTTTGACATTCTATGCTGATGTTGATGGAGACGGTTATGGAGATGTAGATTCAACCATGGAGGCATGTGAAAGCCCAGTGGGTTTCGTGTCCAATTTTGAAGATTGTAATGATGATGCATTGACATTTGAAGATCTTGACGGTGATGGTTATGGCTCAGGAGATTGGTCAGCATGTGGTACTGCTGTGAACAACACCGATTGCAATGATAATGACAATACTATCTATCCAGAGGCCAATGAAATGTGTAATTTGATTGACGATGATTGTGATGAGGAGATTGACGAGTTTGTTACCACTACATATTATTTGGATGCAGATGGTGATGGATTTGGAACGGATTTTACAACTACCGAAGCCTGTGAATTACCCTTAGGATATGTGTCCAATTTTGATGATTGTGATGACAACGCACTAGCCTATGAAGATATGGATGGCGATGGTTACGGCGCAGGAATTGCGACGGCTTGTGGTTCTTCAATCTGGAGTACGGATTGTAATGATGCCGATGTTAGCATTTCTCCTATTTCCCCAGAGGTATGCGGTGATGGAGTAGACAATGATTGTCAAGGAGGTGATATCACTTGTATCATCCTAGGATGTACAGACCCAACCGCATTCAATTATAATCCTACGGCCAATACGGAAGACGGAACTTGTGTGCCGGTTGTTGAGGGCTGCACAGACATAACCGCGTTTAATTTTGACCCTGCTGCAAATACGGAGAATGGAACATGTATTCCTGTAGTAGAAGGTTGTACAGATGCTTTGGCTTTGAATTACAACCCAGCAGCCAATACAAATGATGGTTCTTGTATCCCTGTGATTTCTGGTTGTATGGATGCCACTGCATGCAATTACAACCCTGACGCCAATACAGAGGATGGTTCTTGCTATGAGCCAATTGCCGTTTATTACAACTGCGATACTACTTGTATCAATGACGCGGATGCAGATGGCGTTTGTGATGAGATTGAGATTGTAGGATGTATGGATCCTTTGGCATGTAATTACAACATGGATGCGACAGACGCTGCTACTTGCACGTATGCTTCCAATGAGATTTGCAATGATTTGGACGATGATTGTGATGGTGAAGTAGATGAAGGAGTGTTGATTGCTTATTATGCGGATGCGGATGCTGACGGTTTTGGTGATCCACAGAATGATCAATTTGGATGTAGTCCAATTTCTGGTTACGTTTCTAATGCAGATGATTGTGATGATGCCTTGATTACGTATCAAGACAATGACAATGATGGTTTTGGTGGACTAGGATTTGATGCCTGTGGTGTTTTAACCAACGACGATTGCAATGAAAACGACAATACAATCAACCCGGGTGTAACCGAGGTTTGTGGAAATACAGTTGACGAAAACTGCAATGGATTGGTGGATGAAAATTGTGCCGTCGATATGGATGGAGATGGTT
>JACCDJ011082063.1_pt1 | contig 22844 bp, 19 predicted proteins | sample 7444481 | NCBI WGS metagenome assembly JACCDJ01 (sample SAMN15323435, study PRJNA562643) | freshwater metagenome | isolation source: river surface water | place: USA:Blue River Watershed | collected 2017-08-15 | reverse complement strand
TCAGAAACTTCGGTAAAAAATCTTTAGCCGAATTGGAGCAGTTGATCCAGGAGAAAGGTCTAACCTTTGGTATGGACATTTCTAAGTACAAACTTGATGAAGAATAATTAAAATGAGACACGGTAAGAAAATTAACCACCTTGGTAGAACTGCTTCGCATAGAAAAGCAATGCTTTCCAATATGGCAACTTCCCTGATTCTTCACAAGCGTATATCTACTACGCTTGCCAAAGCGAAAGAATTGAAGAAGTTTGTTGAGCCTCTGGTAACCAGAGCAAAAGAAGACTCGACGCACAATAGAAGAATTGCTTTCTCCTACTTAAAAAGCAAAGAGGCCATCAAAGCCCTTTTTGGTGAAGTAATTGAGAAAGTAGGAACTCGTCCAGGAGGATATACCCGAATCATTAAGACTGGGTTCCGTCTGGGGGATAATGCCGAAATGTGCATCATCGAATTAGTAGATTTCAACGAATTGATGTTGAAAGATGCAGCGCCTGCTAAGAAGACTACCAGAAGATCTAGAAGATCGACTGGCGCTACTACCAGCGCTCCAGCTGCGGCTCCTAAGGCTGCTGCGGCGAAAGCGGCTCCTGCTCCTGTAGTAGAAGCAGTGGAAGAAGCTCCTGTAGCCGAAGCTGAGGTAGTGGAAGTAGTAGAAGAAACTGCTCCAGTGGCTGAAGCATCCGCTGAAGAAACTTCAGCACCAGAGGCTTCCGAAGAAGGCGAAACTGAAGAAAAATAAGTTGAAAGCAATTTCACAAATCAAAGGATTGGACGTCGTTCAATCCTTTTTTTATTTCCTAGCCGCATCTCTCCCTCCCCAAGATTTATTAACTTTGGGCAACTTTCTTAGAAATGACTAAACAAAAAGCTACCCTTCTTCTTGCAGATGGTACCCTCTTCTCGGGGACTCTCATCGGCGCTCCAGGTACTAATGGCGGCGAAATCTGCTTTAATACTGGAATGACTGGTTACCAGGAGATTTATACAGACCCTTCTTATACAGGGCAAATCGTAGTGACCACCACCTCCCATATTGGCAACTATGGAGTGCACCCAGAAGAGGTTGAATCTGCTGCTCCCTGTGTAGCGGGTATTGTGGTCAATAGTTTTTCGGAAGTGTTTTCTCGATTGGATGCCTCAGGTTCCTTGCAAGACTACTTGGTAGCTGCGGGCATTACCGGTATCGCTGATATAGATACACGCAAATTGGTGCGTCACCTTCGCGATGCAGGAGCCATGAATGCCATCATCAGTTCAGAGTTTGAAGGGAATTTGGAGGGCTTGAAGCAAAAGTTAGCAGAGGTGCCCGATATGAATGGACTAGAGTTATCCTCCAAGGTTTGTACCCAAGAACCTTTCTTTTTTGGAGATCCTGCTGCTCCCATTAAAGTGGCCTGCCTAGATTTTGGAATCAAAACCAACATTTTGAGAAACCTCGCTTCTCGTGGGGTGTATTGCAAAGTTTATCCTGCCAAAACTTCCCTTTCTGAGATGGAATCTTGGAAGCCTCAAGGCTATTTCCTTTCCAACGGACCGGGTGATCCTGCAGTGATGCACTATGCCGTAGAAACGGTTAAAGCTATTTTGGCAACCAACAAGCCTGTTTTTGGAATTTGCTTGGGGCACCAACTGCTAGCAGAAGCGGTGGGAATTTCTACTTATAAAATGCACCACGGTCACCGCGGACTCAATCACCCCATCAAAAATCTCCTAACTGGAAAGAGTGAAATCACTTCCCAAAACCATGGGTTCAATGTGGTGAGAGCCGATACCGAAAAAAATGCGGAAGTAGAAATTACGCATGTTCATTTGAACGATAATACCGTAGCGGGGATCAGGCTAAAAAATAAACCTGCATTTTCGGTGCAATTCCACCCGGAGTCTTCTCCAGGACCGCATGATTCCCGATACCTATTTGATGATTTTATATCCTTGATTACTAAAAACTAATTTTAACAAACCTGTAAACACATGACGTTGATTCAATCCATTCATGCAAGACAAATCCTGGATTCACGAGGAAACCCTACTGTAGAGGTAGATGTAGTGACTGAAAATGGGGCTTTTGGAAGAGCTGCCGTACCTAGCGGGGCCTCCACTGGAATAAATGAAGCGGTAGAACTCCGCGATGGAGATAAGAGTAAATACCTCGGAAAAGGTGTATTGAAGGCTGTTTCGAATGTCAATGATGTCATTGCACCTGAATTGGTGGGGATGGATGTCTTTGAACAGAATACCATCGACCAGATCATGATTGATTTGGATGGTACGGCAAACAAAAGTAAGTTGGGAGCAAATGCGATTTTAGGGGTTTCCCTTGCTGTAGCCAAGGCTGCTGCTATGGAATCTGGACAGCCACTTTACCGCTACATCGGTGGAGTGAATGCGAATACACTTCCTGTGCCCATGCTGAATATCATCAATGGTGGCTCTCACTCCGATGCTCCCATTGCCTTCCAAGAATTCATGGTGCGCCCGATTGGTGCTAGCAGTTTCTCCGAGGCGATTCGTTGGGGAGCTGAGATCTTCCACAACTTGAAAAAAATCCTTCATGACAAGCATTTGAGTACGGCAGTAGGGGATGAGGGTGGTTTTGCACCTAATTTCTCTGGCGGAACTGAAGAAGCACTTGCTTGTATCCTTGATGCCATCACCAAAGCAGGCTACCGTCCTGGTGACGATGTAACCATTGCCTTGGATTGTGCCTCTTCCGAGTTCTACAAGGATGGAAAATACGATTACGCTAAATTTGAAGGGCCAAATGGTAAAGTGCGTTCCAGAGAAGAGCAGGTAGCTTATTTGGCTGAGTTAACCGAAAAATATCCAATCGACTCCATCGAAGATGGTTGTGCAGAAGAAGATTGGGCAGGTTGGGCTATGCTAACTGCCAAAATTGGTTCCAAAATTCAATTGGTAGGAGATGACTTGTTTGTCACGAATGTTAGTTTCTTGAAGCGTGGTATTGAAGAAAAATCCGCCAACTCGATCTTAGTTAAGGTGAACCAGATTGGTACGCTTACCGAAACCTTAAACGCAATCAGCATGGCTCATAAGGCTGGATTTACAGCGGTCATGTCACACCGTTCAGGAGAGACTGAGGATTCAACCATCGCTGATTTGGCTGTAGCTGTGAATTGCGGACAAATCAAAACTGGTTCTGCTTCCCGTTCTGATCGTATGGCCAAGTACAATCAGTTGCTTCGTATTGAAGAACAATTGGGCGATTCTGCGGTATTTAAGGGAAGATTGAAATAAATCCCCTTTCCTAGATTTAATTGACAGTCCCGAATTTTCGGGACTGTCTTTTTTTTACCTATTTTTTGTAACTTAGTCATCCAAAGTGAAGACCATGAAAAAAGTCATCAAATACAGCAGTAATTTTTACGTATTGGCGACCCTATCTTTTTTGGTTTGGATGATCTTCATCGACTCCAACAACATCCCTACCCAATGGAGACTCACCAAGCAGCTTTGGGAATTGGAGGATCAGAAAGAATTTTACAAGCAGAAAAAAATTCAAATCCAGCAGGAACGAAAGGAGCTTTTTGGTAATCCGGATTTGTTGGAAAAGTTTGCCCGAGAAAAATACCTCATGAAGAAGCCAACAGAGGATCTCTATGTGGTGGTCGAAAAATAAATTTCCCCTTCTTTTCTTTTTGGCTTTCCTTGGACTTCAAGTGAATGCTTCGGCGCAACGTGAGTTCCATACTGATTCCACTTTTTCGTTCAAGGACCGCAGGTATTTTGGAGGTAATTTAGGCCTGCAGTTTGGCACCGTCTCCCTTATTGATGTTTCCCCACTAGCGGGGATCATGCTTAGCCCCGAATTTTCCATGGGAATAGGTGCTACCTACCAGTATTACAATGACCTGAACTTTCAAGGAACCGCAGGATCCTCTTATGGGGGTAGGGCCTTTGCACGGTATAATGTACTACCCAATATCTTTGCCTATTCTGAACTGGAATCGATCAATTGGAATGCCTACAATGTCTTTGAGGACGATTTCCAACGCAGGTGGACGGAAGCTTTTTTTGTAGGGGTTGGATATTTTGCTCCCTTTGGTTCACGTGGGGGTGCTAATTTCACTTTTTTGTATAACCTCCGCCATTCCAATAGAGGGTCCTATTACAGTGAGCCTTACTTGATTCGAGTGGGGTTTGTATGGTGAGCGTATTCCAACCGAATGAATACCCTCCGTTTTTAGGAAATTCAATTCTAGTCGGATCCTAGAAAAACTGTTTCATTTTTTCCAAGCCAGTTTTGGCTACAAAATCCGCATCCATGGCATAATATTCTAGGTTGAATAGTTCGAGGGAAAGAATGATTTGCCCCCCTTTGGCACGAAGTGTATCAGCAAGCGCTTGCATAGGTGCTGCACCATCACCAGGAAAAACGCGATCTTTATCCTGCTGGCTCAATCTTGGAATAGTTCCAGGAAAGTCATTGAGGTGAAAAATGGAGATGGCTTGGCCATCTACCAGTTTCAGTCCTTCGAATCCCGAGCCCCCTCGAAAAAGGTGGTACACATCAGCCAAAATTTTGGCATCGGGATCATCCGCTGCAGCAGCTACGGCAAGGGCCTGCGCCAAATGGGAGAAGGCTGGATAGGCTCCCCAAAATTCCAATTGAGGCATCACCCCAGTTTTGCGGCCTAAGTCCAAGAGTTTCTTGTAGCGCTCGCCCGCTTTCAATAGGTCTAAAGGTGCTTCAGCACCTATGGCAGGGGCTGCCACTCGCGGGCATCCCAATTCGGCCAAAATGCCCATTTCTTTTTCCATTTGGATGAAGCCTTGCTTGCTTTTCTCTTCATCTTGCGCCATCCAAGTTGGAAAACCGATGCAGTCCACCAAACTGATTCCGGCATCACTGACCAATTTTCTTAGAGAGGCAATACTTTTTCCTCCTTGTAAGTAGCCTTCAATTTCCATCATCCACGGCTCCAAGCCCTGGTACCCAGCCCGGGCAGCTAATTCAATCAATTGAGGCAAGCTTAGTTTTTGACCACGAACCGTACTTGTATTGAGCGAAAAAATAAAGTCGGTCTTTACCTCCTTTGGACTATGGGCTTCGGTCGGAGCGGCAATGGCTCCAACAAGTGGTGTAAGGGCAAGCGTCTTGATTAATTGTCTTCGGCGGTTCATTTTAGCTGCGTTTCTTTTCCGTTTAAATACGTGGAATTCCTTTTAAACATATTTCGAATAAATAAAATTTATACGACTTTTCAATCGTATTTTTACCTATGCGTAGTATACATCTTTTGTCGGTCTTTGCTTTTGTGTTAATTGTACATGAAGCTACTGCCCAAGTTGTAGGAGAGGATTTGCCTTTTCTTTCAACTTACCAACAAGAGCTTCCCTACTTTCAAGAACTGATTACGGGAGGGCAGTACGAGGCGCCTTCGCCTCTCATCAAGGGAGACCCTTATTTTACTTCACGGCAATTTGAAGGAGGGACCTTGCGTATCAATGGCATTACTTACCCCCAAGTCCCTTTGATTTACGACACCTATCGTGACCAGCTGATTACTTTCCATCCAATTTTTAATCAAAAGATTCTGATCAAGCCTGAGAAAATTGATGGCTTTACCTTGAGTGAAGGACAATTGTTTCGGTTTTTTGCTGGAAATGAGTCCTTTCTCCATCGCGGAAATGGAATCTATCAGGTGCTGGGTCAAGGTAAAGCCCTTGCACTAGCCAAACGCTACAAAACCACAAAGGAATCGCGCGAACTATCCCGCTATGATTCAGAATATGTGGAGAAGACCGTTTATTTTATTTGGAAGGAGGGTGCCTTTTTTCCGATAAAGAATGGAACTCAGGCCATAACTTCCTTAGGGCTTGATGCCAAAGAACTCAAGAGAGAGTTGAAAGCAAAAGGGCTTCAATTCAAAAAAGCACCTGAAACCTATTTACAATTTTTGGTGACCTACCCGAATTCGAACTAATGCGATCGCTTGTTATTTCTATCAGTTTCGTTTTTATACTTACCCTTTGGGGAGGGGAAGTGGCAATTGCCCAGGAGCAGGAACCACGGATTACGGGATTGTTTGCTGGAATTACCTTTGAGCGGTTTGCAGAACTTGTAGAAAAAGATAGCAAGTATCGATTCATCTTCAAGAAGGAGGAGGTGGCCAATGTTACGGTCAACTTGCAAGCCAATGGGGATAAGTTAGCGGATGTGTTGGGAGTCCTTTTTTTGAAATCTGACTTTAGTTTTTCCATTTCCAAGGATTTGGAGGTATTTGTCTTCAAGGGGACTAAACGAACGGTAGACTTTCTTCCCAACTACTTTCAAGCGCCTTCTGGAGCAGCGCTTGCGAGCGCCTCCATGCAGGATGAGTTTGTTCGAAATCGTCGCTACACCATCGGTGTGCCAGGACTAGGAACAGAAGCCAGGTTAAAGGGGAGAGTGACCAGTTTGGAAAACAATCAGCCCATAGAAGGAGCGATTGTATTTGAGAAAGAATCCATGCAGCAGGCCGTTACCTCCAAGACGGGTGAGTTTGAATTGCTGCTTCCCAAAGGGAATCAAACGCTCTTTATTCAAAATATTGGAGGATACACTGAACAGCGACTATTGGATATCCAAGGCGATGCCTTGCTTGAACTTAGCATTGGGGAAGGAGTATTTGCCTTAAATGAGGTAGTCGTGAGTTCCGGAGCTTTGAACCAAGTGGCAAGACCTGAGATGGGAGTGCAGTCTCTATCAGTGCAAGAGATGAAACGACTTCCGGCGGTCATGGGAGAGGTGGACATTATCAAGGGGCTTTTGACGATGCCCGGCGTAAATACCGCAGGGGAAGCCAGCGTCGGATTTAATGTGCGCGGAGGTGCAGCAGATCAAAACTTGATTCTTATGGATCAAAACACGCTTTTTAATCCCTCTCACTTGTTTGGATTTTTCTCGGCCATCAATTCCGATATGGTGCAAGGAGTGGAACTGTATAAGTCAGGCATTCCAGCAAGCCTTGGAGGGAGATTGTCCTCTGTGTTGCAGGTGACACCTAAGAAAGGACGCGCTGACAAGATCGGTGGCTCTGGAGGTATTGGTCCCATGACCAGCCGATTCAGTTTGGAAGGTCCGATTGGCGAAAAGACCACCTTTATCTTGGGTTCACGGCTTACCTATTCGGATTGGCTTCTTGACTTTCTTTCGGAGAAAATTGATTTGGGAGCAAGCCGAGCTGCTTTTTCTGATTTTAATGGCACCGTGGAACATGAATTGGGAGCGAAAGACAAGATTAGATTGTCAGGGTATTACAGTAAGGACTCCTTCCAATTTGATCCAGATACGGTGTACAGTTATTCCAACCAGAATGTGGCCTTGTCCTGGACTCATTACTTCAGCGATGCGCTGGAGGCTACTTTTTCGGTGGGTCAAGATGGGTATAACTTTGAGGTGCAGGGGGAAGATAATCCGCTCAATTCCTATCAATACCGCTTCGACATTCGTCAGCAGTTTTTGAAAGCACAGTTTCGTCAGGAAAAAGGAGATCGTCACGTGCTAAATTATGGTGTTCATGGCATCCGCTACCAACTCAATCCAGGGGAGATCCTGCCTTTCGGAGCGGAGAGTGGCGTAATTCAAGATCAGGTGGCTCCCGAAACGGCCATGGATTGGTCACTATTCTTGGGTGATGAATTTGAAATCAATGAGCAGTGGGCGTTAAGTGGAGGGTTGCGATACAATTTCTACACCTACCTGGGCCCACAAACCCTTCCGATTTATGCGGAGGGAGAACCTTTTCTCAAGGAAAACATTACGGGAGAAACGCGCTTTCAGTCGGGTGACCCAGTTCAGACCTATCATGGTCCCGAATTCCGGTTTTCTGCTCGCTATGCCCTGTCCAACCGCTCCTCTTTGAAGGCGGGGGTCAACTCGATGCGACAGAATATCCATCTTTTGAGTAATTCTTCGGTGATTACGCCCACAGATACTTGGAAGTTGAGTGATTCATTTTTGAAACCCCAGCAAGGGATCCAGTATGCCGTAGGCTATTTTAAAAACATGAATCAGGGGGCAATAGAATTCTCTGCGGAACTGTATTACCGTTCCATGCAGCAGTTGTTGGATTACCGTTCCGGGGCGAGCATTGTATTGAATGATCGGATTGAACAAGAGGTGCTGGTGACACAGGGGAAAGCCTATGGAATGGAACTTTACCTGAAGAAAACGCAAGGGAAATTGAATGGATCCCTGGCCTATACCTATAGCCGATCCTTGATGCAGACAGCTCCCACCGAGCAAAAGGAGCAAATCAATCGTTCTGAATGGTATCCAAGCAACTTTGATCAGCCACACAATGCTAATTTTGTGGGAAACTACGAGTTGAGTAAACGAATCAATGTAACCCTTGCGGGCAAATACAGCACGGGAAGACCCGTCACCCTACCCATCGCCAAATTTACTTACGGGGGGTCTGAGCGTGTCTTTTTCTCTGATCGAAATTCATTCAGAGTCCCAGATTACTTCCGGATGGACCTTTCCATCAACTTAGAAGGGAACCACAAGGTAGCCAAGTTGGCCCATGCTTCTTGGTCATTTGGAGTGTACAATATCCTGGGGCGAGACAATGCGTATTCGGTCTATTTTGTCCCAGAGGGAGGCAAGTTGAGAGGGTATCAGTTGGCGATTTTCGCTGAGCCAATTCCATTTATCACCTATAACTTTAGATTTTGATGCGAAGTATTGGTTTCCTAGTTTTTGTACTCTTCGCCACGCTAATTGGTTGTCGGACACCCTATGAACCCGAAGTTCCTGCCACGGAATTACGAATTCTGGTGGTAGAGGGGTACCTCGATACGGAAGGCTTAAAAAGCGAATTGAAACTCAGTCGAACGGCTCCGCTTGGTGCTGAATCAGCATTTATTCCAGAAGTACGTGCTAAAGTAGTCCTCAAAAGCACTGGAGGACAGATTTTTCCGCTTACTGAAAAGGGATTAGGGACCTATATTTTTGAAAGAAACATCGATGAAAAGCAAAGCTATTTGCTAGAAATTGAACTGAGTTCTGGAGAGCGCTATGTCTCTGAATTGATGCAACCAATAGTTACTCCTGAAATCATTGATGCGGGATTTAAGCGGGATGAAGAAGGAGTAGAGGTATTTGTATCTACCCAAGGCAATCCCAATGCGGATGATTTTCTATGGACCTTTGAAGAAACCTGGATTTTTCGACCTCGAATACGAACTTCCTACATCTATGTGCCTGAAATTAAAAATGTTCGGGACCAAAAGGAGACTGAACAAACCTCCCTTTGCTTCAAGACCGAGCCTAGCCCTGGGATTCTTTTGGAGACTAGTTCTCGGTTTAAAGATCAGGTAGTCTTCCAGAAAACCATTACGGAGATTCCTACGGGTGATGAGCGAATCATGGAACGCTACAGTATTCTTGTTTCGCAAAAAGGTCTTGCATCCAAGGATGTGCCTTTCTGGGAAATTTTAAAGAAAAATACAGAGGATATCGGCTCCATATTTAGCCCACTACCTTCGTTGATAGGCGGGAATATGAAGAGTTTGGATGCGGCCAAAAATCCGGTAATAGGGCAGGTCAGCCTCGGAGTGATCCGTCAAAAGCGGATCTATATTAATCAAGTAGAGGTAAGTCCTTGGAATTACCAGGATCCAAAGTTTAACGATTGTGTGATCGGAGAAGAAGTTGTTTTGGCCAAGGATTACCAGACGATCTTCGGTAACGGTGCCGTGGTACCCGCAAGGCCCCTGATGGCAGGAACTACGATAATTGGCTATTACCCCTCTTCGAAAAGATGCACCGACTGTAGTTTGTATGCATCTAAACTTAAGCCCTCATTTTGGATAGACTAATGTCATGCAAATGCTAAAGATATCTCCAACATCAAGCAATTGTAAAGTCCTCATTTGTGGGCTCCTATGTCTCCTTGGACTAGTGGGTCCAATCCTAGGGCAATCAGCAACTGGTCCAAAGGAACACGTGTTTTTCCATACGCCAAAGACGCTTTATTTTTCTGGAGAGAAAATCTGGTTTGAAGCCTACGTCAGTATGGGGGATCGAGCGACATCTTCGCAGGTAGTGTATGCCGAGTTGGTGGATCGAAACTCCAATTCCATTATCCATGTCAAGGTGCCCCTGCAGGAGGGGAAAGCCTTGAATTTTCTGTCTCTTTCAGATCAAATCCCTTCCGATCAATATCTTCTTCGCGTCTATACACGCATAAGCCCCTATTTGGACTGGAACCAAGGACTGGTCCAACAGTTGGTGACGGTTATCAATCCAAAAATTCCTCCAAAGGAGGTGACCTCCTCCAAAAGGATTGACTTGATTTCATCCAAGTCCTACGCCAAAAGGAGTCGTGTAGACTTTAGTGCTTCTGGAATGTTAAATTCTACCAAGTTGGCTTCTGGAATTTCCATTGCCAACCCATTTTTGCAGGAAGAACAGAGGCAATGGGGCGCTGAAGAAGTCTATGCGGGAATTGAACAGCGGCCGTTACTTCCTGAACTTTTTGGTCACCTGATTCAAGCAAAAGTAACTTCACTTGACTCTGCCTTAACGTATTTTCTTTCACTTCACGGTGCGAAGAGTGCCCTCTTTACTGATCATGTTGACGAGGATGGGGTGCTTACGTTTGATGCGGGAGGTTTGCGTCATTGGGATCGTTTGATTCTGCAACTCGAAAACGGATCAGAAATGGCAGGGATGGAGCTCGTTTCTCCCCTAATCAAAACTTCGTTTCATCCCAATTTCAAGTTTCCAGAATTATCCTTGTCCCAGGAAGATTTGCCCTATTTGCAATCCTTACTGAAAGCAGCAGTGGTACAAGAGGCCTACCTGGAAGAGTCGGATCAGGATTCTTTGGAAGTGGTCACAGGGTTTGTTGCAGATTACAATTATGAATTGGATGACTACACTCGGTTTGAAGATGTGGAAACGATTTTGAAAGAATATGTTCCCAGTGTTTCAGTTCGGCTAAAAGACAAGAAAAAGACATTTCGATTGATTAATGAAGCAGATAAGAGTGTTTTTGATTCCAATCCCTTGATATTGGTTGATGCGATGCCCGTATTCGACTCGGATCTTTTTGCCTCCTTCAATCCCAAATTTTTTCAGCGTCTTGAGGTCCTTAATCGAGAATTCTACCTCAATGACCGCACCTATCCTGGGGTACTTAGTTTTTCGAGTTATGCCAATAATTTCGGATTATTTCCACTTGCCCCAGCGGCTCGTTTTTTTGATTATCCAGGGATTCGGCCTTCTGTAATTTTAGATAAAGGGCAATTCCAAAGGCCTGCTACACAAACACGAATTCCAGATTGGCGAACGGTGCTCTATTGGGGCCCAGGAGGAGAGGTTTCCGAGACTAGTGTTCCAGACTTAGCCGGCACCTATGTGTTCTGGGAAAAGGTGCGCGTGGAGGGGAAGATACAAACGGTGCGTACGTATTTTTCAGTACTGGACTAATTCGGCCCTGATTTAAGGGAAACGGTACCACTTTGAAAAACCTTGTTCCTCTTAGTCTGGAATCAGGTATTCCAACAAGTTCTTGCCAAACCGCGTACGAATGAGGTATTGTCCCTTATTTGGCTGGTGGCTGATCTGAATTTCTCCCTCACTTTGAAGTGGGGTGCTGATGAGGAGATTTCCAGTAAAATCGTAGAGGTATCCCAATCCTTGCTCCCGGTCGGTCACCGCAATAATTTTTCGTGAGGATCCAAAATCAAAATAGCCAAGCCAGGTTTGATCTCGTTTTAAGGGGAGTGTCATCAAAAGGGCCTGCTGACTATCAAAAAGTTGTATTTTATTGAATTGTTCCAGTACTAGAAGTATGCCATTGCCCTTTTGGTCTGCTAGTTCACGAAACTTATCATCTCGATTCGTTTTTTGAACTTGTGTTTTCTTTAAAATTTCCCCGGAAAATGAAATCTCAATAACTTCTCCACCGGCTGTAACGGTTTGAAGGGATGGGGTGCCTGTCTTTTTAAAAATAAGTGGGCTTGCAATTCCGTCTGGGAGTTTGACTGGAGATCCGCTTCGAGATTCACCTTTACGGCTGAAGAAATGCAACTCACCGGTGATGGTTAGAACGACCATAAAATCACCCTTTCCTGGTACGCGAGCATGAAAGGGAGTGCCAAAGATAGGTTCTCCTAGAGGTAAGGGATTCCAGTTCTCTAACTCCTTCCCCATTTTGTCTAGCAGCCATAAATTCCCATTTTCAGTGGCAATAAAGTAGCGGTAATCTAGCGATTGATCATAGTCTAGCACGCTGAGATGGGTTATTTTTTCTCCAGCTATTGCCTTAGGAAATCCAGGCAATGGAGCGCCTAATCGGTCTATGGCATAAATCCGATCCGCAGTAGCAAGTACAAGCTGTAACTTGCCGTTTTTGAAGTAATCAATTTGAAAGGCTTCAGATAGGATAGGGCCCGTTAATGGCTGGCTATACACCTGTTCCCCTGCCGAGTTGATTACATACAACACTTGATTTTGGTCTTGAACCACCAAATCTTCGGTCCCATCGTTGAAATTTTTGATGGCTTTAGGGCCATAGATCAGCTTGGCAGGAAGCACTACTTCTTTCCCTGAAGCCAATTCGAAGGACTTTTGCCCCGTTTCCTGAATTGCGTCTCCACTGGTATAATTCAAGATGAGCGTTGCCTCTGGCCCTTTTGAACTTTGATGGATACGAAGGCCCAAGGAATTGAAGGCTTGTAGTTCAACTTCATATTTCTGAAGGAAAGTACTCCAGGTAGGGTTGGAGGACTTTACCCAGGTCGGCCAGATTTTTTTGAGCAAGAGTGTTTGGCTGTAGCCAGCAGCAGGGGACAAAAGGGATTTTGTATCACTGCCCTTTTTTGCCCAGGTATTGCCTTGGGAATAATCCTCAAGTAAGTTTCTCATCCCATTGGCAGAGTTGCTCATTACAAGCAGTGGTCCCACTTGGCTGAGGAAGGTTTGTTCAAAACCAGTATATCTTCCATTGAATAGGTGAGCAGGGAAATTTGCTTCAGGAAAGAACAAGATTTCGTGATCCAAATACTGCTCCAAGGGATAAAATTCAGTAGTATCTCGGTATTGTTTGAGTAGTTCCCAGGCTTGCTCAGGTTTCTTGGTTTTGACAAATAGCGCTAGGTCTTTTTCCAAAGAGGGCCCAGATTCCATTTCGATAAAATACTGCTCCCCGCTCAGTAAGTCAAAAAATCCTCTGTCAATGAGTCGGGTTTGCACTTCTCCACTCACCGTAGAGATGGGAATAAAAGTAGAATTTATGATTTTTTGAGTTTCGTAACTGTCCTTCAGGTTGATTTGCGTGACGGAATGGGTACGTGTAGAAATCAAATTTTCAAATCCTGCCAATTGTGCTTGGACAGAAGGCAATAAATCCACGGCAGGAAGGCCTTGGATTGGGCCTTTAAAGAGGAGTTGATGATCTTCAAATTGGAGGTTTAAGGCAAGCAGGTAGTCTGCTGCTTGAAGTTCTTGGAGGGTTGCAGCGTTTTTGTCTGCGCGGACGCCAGCCAACAGTTTGGCTAGACCTTTTGAAGAAAGAAGGAGCCTTCCCAAACCATCCTTGTTGGTTAGGTTTTCCCCCAATTTGGTAGAAATGGAGGTTGCATCCTCGCTCAAGTAAAATCGAATTGCCTCCTCAATGACAAAAGAAGAGGAGGAGACCAGGAGTACATTGTTTAGTAGGGTGATGCTCCATTGAATGCTGTTGTTGGCATTCAATACATCGTAAATTTCCTGTTCGCTGTATTTTCGAGTTTGAAATCGGGTAGTCTTTGGAGCTTTGGATTTGAGTTTGTCCAAAAGGTCTTGAGGAGAACTGGAACCAAAATTAAGTGTATACAGAAGGCTGAACTTATCCGTTCCAACGGCATGGTAACTTACCGTTACCTGCTTGTTTCGAATTGTTTTGGACACAAAGCCTTCTTCACCGACAAGGCTGTCTAAGGAGTTTAACTGGCTTTCTAAGGATTGAAAAGTAGGAAACCGAGATAGGGAGGTCCAGATGGGTTGTTTTCGAAGTTCCTGCCAAGTGAAATCCGCTTGCTGTGTTTCAAAAATAAAGACGGCATCGCTTGAAATTAACTCCAGGCTATTGATAGTTCTAGACTGGATAAATCGCTGATACACCTCATAGCCACCCCAACTCAGGAGGGATAGTGCTAGAATGACCAATAGACTTTTCCAAATTTTCAAGGGGCAATACTTTGTTAGGTTAATGGAGTATAAAAAAGACCTAAGACACAATCCTGAATGAAAAGCATCTTAGGTCCTAAGGCCTAATAGAATCAGATTAGTTGCTCAAACGATCCAAGACTTGCATCACTTCTTTGACGTGACCTCTAGAAGTTTCTAGCAATTGCTGTTCTTCCGCATTGAGATCCAATTCAAGGACTTTTTCAATCCCGTTTTTGCCAAGAATTACAGGAACACCTAGGTAGCAATCGTCGATACCATATTCTCCGTCAAGTTTGATGCAAACAGGGAATACTCTTCTTTGGTTTTTGAGGATAGCTTCTACCATTTGGGCTGCAGCGGCTCCAGGAGCATACCAAGCAGAGGTTCCCATTAGCTTGACCAATTCCCCACCGCCAAATTTGGTTCGTTCGATGATGGCATCTAGTTTATCTTTTTCAACCAATTCAGTAACTGGGATACCCGCAACGGTAGTGTAGCGCGGGAGTGGCACCATGGTATCTCCATGTCCGCCCATCAAAATGGCTTGAATTTCTTTTCCAGAAACATTCAATTCTTCAGCGAGGAAGGCACGGTAACGAGCGGTATCCAAAATCCCCGCCATGCCCATCACTTTATTTCTTGAAAAACCAGAAGTTAAATGTGCTTGGTAAGTCATTACATCCAAAGGGTTGGATACGACGATGATGATTGCATTTGGGGAATACTTCGCTACATTTTCAGTAACTGACTTTACGATTCCTGCGTTGGTTTCGATCAAGTCATCGCGTGTCATCCCTGGCTTTCTTGGAAGTCCAGAAGTGATGACTACTACGTCCGAATTTGCAGTTTTGCTGTAATCATTGGTGCTGCCGACGGTACGGCTATCGTATTGATTGATGGGTGCTTTTTGCCAAATGTCAAGTGCTTTGCCCTCGGCAATGCCCTCTTTGATGTCTACCAATACAATCTCTTCAGCTACCTCGCGATAGGCCAATACATCGGCACAGGTGGCGCCTACATTTCCTGCTCCAACAACGGTTACTTTGCTCATGTTATTCTATTTTTTTGGTTTGAATGCCTGTAAATCGGCCCTAAGTTACTAAGTGATATTTAGGAATTGAAACCGCTTCTGGATTAAGTTTGTTGCGAAGGCACTGTTTTTTTAATGTGTACGGTGTATTTTTTTTATAGTGCACTATTCAAACATTTGCCGAAGGCTAAAGAACCCAAAAGATTCACGGTAGGATCGGAAAAGACGCTGGTTGTTGGCATTGTAATATTCTGCTAAGGAGGTCATCATTTTGGCCTTAATCTTTGGGTTGCTAGCAAAGATTTCCAAGAGAGCAAATTGAGGAATAACCAGAAGTTCTGCTTCATCCGAGCTTACCAAAGCGGTGTAGGTCCTTTTAGAGTTTTCCAGAAGGGAATTTTCACCGAAGGCATCTCCACGCTTGAGTTGCATGATGGTTTCAAAATTTTCGCTGAGGTCGATGGTCAAATCCACCTGTCCTTTACGAATCAGGTAGAGGGCTTGGCTTGGGTCCTTGCTAAAGAAAACAACTTCATCTCGAACATATTTTCGCTCGTGCATGGTAGGAAGAAATCGGGCAAGTTCCTGTTGCTTGAGGAGTTCAAAAAATTTAATGCCTTGCAAGAAGTCAAACATTCGCAATTCTTGGGGCTCATAGGTTTTGGAAAAAGGATTTCTCATGGCTTAGCGTTTTTGAATGTGCAAGCATTTTTGGGTGGCAGGGCTCACTTTTGCCCAGTCTGCAATTCGCATTCCCAGGACCCAGGCTATTTTTTTTCCTGAAACTAGGACTTTCACCTCTTTTTTTAACGCAAAAGGCACTTTATTATCAATCAGAAAGTCTGAAATCTTCTTTTCGGACTGCATTCCCAAGGGATTGAATCGGTCCCCTTCCTGCCAACTCCGGATTTGAAGCGGGAACTCCAAGCAGTCTAGATCCAATACTGCATTTGCGGGATTTCGATCAATTTCTTTTGGAAGCATATCCCAAGTTAGGAGGTAGGTCCCGTCAGGTAGCGCAAGCGAGGGGGTTTGAAAAGGGAGTTCAACCGCCTGAAATTCAACGGGAATTGGATACAAAATCAATTCCTCCCGATCCAGGCTGAGTTCATATTGTGTGCTGCGTAGTAAACGACCTGGTTTGATTTCTTCTAAGCATTTGGAAAGTGCCAGGGCCTGATCGGAATTGAATCCGTACGGGCGCAACCAAAAATAAAGTAGGGTGGCAGCCCCCGGTAGGTTGTAAATGGACTTGTAGGCGAGAAAACTCATTCCATGCTGTTCTCGGATATGTTCCTTTTTCCAAGCCTCAAATAAGCCAGTAAACGCCTTGCCTGTATCTTTTAATCGTTCAAAACTTTGAAGGAGATTCTGTCGGGTATCAGGTTCCAGGTTGTATAGTGCGGGCAAACTGCTATGACGCAGCTTGTTTCTCTTGTAGTCGTTCGATGCATTGGAACGATCTTCTCGCCAAGTTTGCTTGATCTCTTCCAGGTAGAATTCAAGTTGAACTCTAGAAAAGGGGAGCAGTGGGCGAATCAGCCAGCCTCTCCGCTCGCTCATGCCATACAATCCCTCGATGCCGGTGCCTCTTGTCAAGTTTAGAAAAATAGTTTCTAGTTGATCATCCTGGTGATGGGCCAAGACGATGCCTTCCAGGTTTTGCTGGCTTCGAATTTCTTCAAAAAACTGATAGCGAATTTCTCGAGCCGCCATCTGTATGGAAACGCCTTTATTCTCAGCCCATTCTTTGGTCTTTGCCCGATGTATATGCACGGGAAGGTTACGTTTCGCTGCCCACTTTCTTACAAAATCCTCGTCCCCATCGCTTTCAGAATCGCGTAATCCAAAGTTGACATGGGCGAGTTCTAGTTTAATTCCGGCGGTATGAAGCAGCTGTGCCAAAGCCATGCTATCTAATCCACCACTGCAGGCCAGCAGGTAGTGTTTGCCAGGATCAAAAAGATTGCGCTGCTGAATATGCGAGATAAAGGCGTCGTACATTAATCAAAAATAGCTTTTTCTGCTAAATTTGCCTCCATTCCATTCCCTATGAAATCTCCTTTTTTCATTCTGTCCCTTCTGTTTCTGCTCTGCATGCCTTTTCTTGCTCAGGCACAGTCTTCCTCATTGCTGGAGATTCGAAGTGCGGATTTGTTGCAGGGAGCAAAAGGCTTTGAGCGCTTGCTGGGGAATGTGAAAATGAAGCACCAGAATTCTCTTATTTCCTGTGATTCGGCCTATTTTTTCCGTGATGAAAACCGGGCACAACTATTTGGCAGGGTGCAAATCAAGGACGAGAAAGATCCGATAACTACGACTAGTGCCTATGCCGAATACGATGGCATGACCAAGGTAGCCAAGCTCCGTAAAAACGTGGTTTTTACCAATCAGAAAACCAAACTCTATACCGAACACTTGGACTACAACCGGGAAACCAATGTAGCCTCTTATTTTGAAGGGGGGAAGATGGTGGATTCAGTCAATGTCTTGACCAGTGAAGTCGGAACCTACGAGATCAATTACGAGCGCATTAGTTTTCAACTAGACGTAGTGCTGGTAAATCCAGACTATACGCTTAAAACTCAGGATTTAATTTATTTGACCATTCCAAAAACAGCACAGACTCCTGGATTGACCAATATTGTCTCCAAGGAGGGCTATCATTTGGACGCGCAAAAGGGAAGTTTTTACGATACCCAACTCAAGCAATTTAAATTTTTCGAGGGACTCGTAGATACAGAAGAAAGCCGAGTGAAGGCGGATGAGTTGTTTTACGACGAGCCCAAAGCCTATTACGAGGGAAAAAAGGATGTTCGTGTATTGAATAAGGAACGAAAATTGGAAGTTTTTGGAGAGGTAGGAACGTATTGGGAAAAGAAAAAATACAGCCAAGTGTTTGGGAATGCTTTGGTGCGCAGGTATTTTGAGTCAGACACCCTTTTTCTCACGGCGGACTCCTTGATTTCCCAGGATGGTGAGGCGGATTCCTTGAAGTATTTGCTTGCTTTTCATCAGGTGAATCTGGTGAAAACAGATCTTTCAGGGAAAGCGGATTCCTTGCTGTATGCCTTCGCAGATTCCTCCATTCACCTGTTTAAAGACCCCATTTTATGGAATCGATCCAGCCAAATTTCCGCGGACAGCATGGTATTTTTCCTCAAGAATGAGACCTTGGATCGGGTTTTTATGAAGAACAAAGCCTTTGCGATATTGACCGATACGCTGTTGAATTTCAATCAGATGAAGGGAAGAAAAATGACTGGCCATTTCAAGGACGGACAGTTAAGCAACTTATTTATTGAGGGGAATGGAGAGTCGCTGTACTATGCCTTGGAAGGGGATACCTTGACCCAAGGAATCAATCGGATCTTAAGCGCTACCATTAGACTGAGTTTCGAGGAGGGGTTGATCAAAAAATCAAACTTTGGTGTAAAGCCGGATGGGAAATTTATTCCTGTGCAGGACATCAATGAAAAGCTGAATAGGCTGGAAGGTTTTCGATGGCGAGTGGAGGAAAAGCCGGCTCGAGCCACTATTGACGACTGGAGAAAGGTGGTTGAAATTGACCCGACTCTGAAGAATTTTTTCAACGAACCGGAGGTAAACCTGGAGATGCCTACCCCAGGGCAACTTCAAAAAGCACTGCAAGAAAAGCCTATCAAACGAGTGAGTGGCGGGTAGCGGCCTAAAAAGGGGTGATTCTCAAAAACTTAACAACAATTAACCCAGATTTCTGGGGAAAATTGCATCTTTCTAAATACATTTAACGTAGAAATAGTTGCTTTTAGTATCCTAGTTCCCTGCCTATTGAGGAAAATTTACATGAACGCCCGCTTACTCAAATTAACCCTGCTATTTATCTTGGCACTACCTCTTTTGGCTAGTGCACAGCAGGTTCGTGTATTGAGCGAGGGGGTTGAGTTTTCAGGTAAAATTGGTTCCTCCCAGCGCAAAACCGTACTCCTGCACAACGAATCTTCTCAGCCTAAAACCTACCTGCTTCGCAACATCAAAGGAAGTGTTGGTTCCTCTCAGAAAATGCGAATTTGTCTTGGAGACCAATGTTTTGACCCGAAAAAAGAGTTGGCAAAGGTCGTGCTGAAGCTTGCTCCAGGGGAGATTTACACGGACTTGTATTTAGACTTTGAATTGGGAATTGCCGAGACTATAGGGAGTTTCGATTTGGTTTTTGTCAACAGTGAATCCTTGCGGGAGTTTTTTGTGGTGGAAGCAAAATATGCTGTTTCTAGCGAGCCATCCGCAGATTTTTCGCATAAAGACATCAAGTTGGGAGATATCTACCCCAATCCCAGCAACCGCGTAGCGCAATTGGATTACACGGTGGTGAATCCAAAAGCCAAAGCCAAAATCACCGTCACAAGTTTCATCGGTAATCCGATCGCAGAGTACGACCTGGATCCTACACGAAATAGCCTTGTAATTCAAGTGAGTGACTTTCAGCCAGGAGTATATTTCTACACCTTGTTTGTGGACAACAAAAACGTGGTCACTAAGAAACTACAAGTTAAAAAGTAAGCGCGCTCCTCTAGGCTATTTCATTTGAAATCTTACAATTATCCCTTATATTTGCGGTCCTTAAATTAATCATGCGGAACTATTCGATCTTGTTTGTGCTTTCCTTGCTGCTCTTTGGAGCTTGTGGGCCTTTTTCCAAGTTGGAAAAGAGTACCAACTGGGAGGAGTTGTACAATGGAGCCAACAAATACTACCAAGAAGGGGAATACAACAAGGCGATCATCCTGTATGAAAAGGTGCTTCCTGTAATTAAGGGATCTGAAGAAGCAGAAATGGCGGAGTACAACTATGCCAATTGCCACTTCAAAACCAAGCGCTACATTGAGTCTGCAGGCTATTTCAATACGTTTTTCAAAACCTACAACCGAAGTGCGCTAGCGGAAGAAGCCTTGTTTATGCATGCCTATTCGCTGTACTTAGATGCTCCAGATTACAATTTGGATCAGCAGAGTAGCAAAGAAGCGGTTACGGCCATTCAGCAATTCGTAGGTAAATTTCCAGGTTCTGCCAGTTATGAGCGGGCCATGGACATGTTGAAGGATTTGGAATCTAGATTTGAAGAAAAAGCCTACAGCGAAGCAGAAATGTACTACCGCTTGAAGGAAGGTCTTTTTCCGGGGGACTTTTACCGAGCTTGCATCATCAACTTTCAAAACTTTGCCAAGGATTATCCAGAAAGCAAGCGCAATGAAGAGTTGGCCTATCGTTTGGTAGAAGTAGGCTATGCCTATGCCAAAAACAGTGCCTTTGACAAAAAAGAGGAGCGATTGAATGATGCCTTGAAATTTGCTGCAAATTTTTACCGCAAGTATCCAGCGAGTGGGTATTTGGGAGAGGTTAAAAAATTTGAAGAGCAAACCAAAGAAGAAGCTCAAGCGCATTCCAAGTTGAAAAAAGAGTTAGCAGACAAAAAAGCTGCTGAAGAGGCGGTGGTCACCACTAACTCAAATTAATTAATTCAGGCAATTATAAAATAAACAATATGGCTGTTAATCCATCAATCATCACCAGAGACCTAGACAAAATCGCTGAGAAAACAGGGAACATCTACGAGTCCATTCACATCGTTGGTCAGCGTGCCAAGCAAATTTCTTCTACCTTGAAGGAAGAATTGAACAACAAACTTTCTGAGTTTGCTTCTACCGTGGACAATTTGGAAGAGGTATTTGAAAACAAGGAGCAAATTGAAATCTCCAAGTTTTACGAAAGAATGCCCAAGCCAACTTCTTTGGCCATGGAAGAGTTTATGGAAGGTAAAATCCACCATAGATATCCTTCTCAAGAAGGAGCAGAGTAATTTCTCATGAACCTGCACGGCAAGCGAATTTTAGTCGGTGTTACAGGCAGCATAGCCGCCTACAAAACAGCGATTTTAACTCGCTTACTGATCAAATCTGGAGCAGAGGTACAGCTTGTAGCGACGACCTCTGCTCTTGATTTTATTACCCCGCTTACCTTAGCGACCCTCTCCAAACGACCAGTACTCTCCAATTTTTTTGAAAAAAATTCGGGTCAATGGAACAACCATGTGGAATTGGGGCTTTGGGCTGATTTATTTTTAGTGGCACCGCTTAGTGCCAATACCCTGTCCAAATTTGCGCAGGGTGCTTGTGACAATCTCCTAACTGCCACCTACCTTTCTTGCCGTTGCCCAGTCATGCTTGCTCCGGCGATGGATCTGGATATGTACCAACATCCCTCTGTTCGAGCAAACTTACAGCAAGTAGCCTCCTTTGGAAATGTGGTCTTGGATGCAGAAACGGGGGAATTGGCCAGTGGGCTTTCCGGTCAAGGCCGCATGATGGAACCCGAACACATCCTGGATCGGGTCCTAGATTTTTTCAATTCCAAAAAGGAATTAAGTGGTAAAAGCGTGTTGATTACACTTGGTCCTACGCAAGAAGCCTTGGATCCTGTTCGATTTTTGAGCAATCATTCCAGCGGCAAAATGGGCTTTGCCTTAGCGCAAGCGTTTAAGGCGGCTGGAGCGACCGTACATGTAGTGGCTGGCCCGGTAGCCTTGAAGTTAGAGGAAGGTGGGTTTGAGGTGCAGCGCGTGACTACCGCAACGGAAATGTATGCTGCTACAAAAGCCTTGCATGGGCATATGGATGTGGTGGTGTTTGCTGCGGCAGTGGCTGATTTTAGACCCGAAAGCCCAGCAGCCCAAAAAATAAAGAAACAAGGAGAAGTACAATCTCTTCGGCTTGTCCCCAATGTAGATATCGCTTTGGAGTTGGGAAAGATAAAAAAGGAAGGTCAAATTCATGTGGGCTTTGCTTTAGAAACCGAGCAGGAAGAGGCGCACGCCAAAGCAAAACTGGTTCGCAAAAACTTTGATCTAATTGTCCTCAACTCAGCAACCGAAGAAGGAGTAGGCTTTAAGTACGACACCAATAAGGTGCGAATTTTTCATAAAAATGGAGAAGAGGTGCAGACAGCGCTTCTGCCCAAGTTGGACATTGCTGGTTTAATTGTGAAGGAAGTCACAAAAGGGGCTGCGTGGAGCTAAAGATTTTTTGTAAGTTTAGTACATGAAAAAGGGGATACTTTTCCTGGTTGGACTCATTGGATTTTTTCTACAAACTCATGCCCAAGAGTTAGATTTTCGAGTCATTATCAACAGCGACCGGTCCAGATTTCAAAATACAGAGGTGTTTAACCAGATGAAAACTAGCTTTGAGCAGTTTTTAAATGGGCGAACATGGACTTCAGATGAATACCGACCTGAGGAGCGGATCAAAGGTAATTTGTTGATTACAATCAATGAAGTGCCTCAAATCGGGGTTTATAGTGCGACCGTACAAGTTCAAGTGGTGCGACCCGTGTTTGGAACCAATTACGAATCGGTGGTTCTCAATTTCATAGACCGAAATTGGACCTTCGAGTACCAGGAGTCTCAACCGCTAGAATTCAACCGCTTTTCATTTTTAAACAACATCAGTTCCTTGCTTGCTTTTTATGCCAACATTGCCCTAGGAATGGATTACGATACCTTCGCACTCAAAGGAGGCAATCCTTATTTTGAGGTAGCCAATGATATTGTCAACAATGCACAGCAGTCGGGTCGAACGGGTTGGGTACAAAATCCTAGTGACCGAAGAAGTC
>JACCDJ011273474.1_pt1 | contig 22875 bp, 26 predicted proteins | sample 7444481 | NCBI WGS metagenome assembly JACCDJ01 (sample SAMN15323435, study PRJNA562643) | freshwater metagenome | isolation source: river surface water | place: USA:Blue River Watershed | collected 2017-08-15 | reverse complement strand
TCGTCTAGCGGGAGTTTCGCCGGATGGAGGGAAAGAGGGCAAAGATCCTTCGATGGCGCGGATTCGTGCTGCGCTGATCAAGAATCCGACCGACTCCAATATGTGGGTGGATTACGGGAATCTCCTTTGGGGTAGCGGGCAGCCAGGATTGGCGCGACTGGCTTACGACCGTGCGGGACAGTTGAATCCTCGGTCTCCGGCGGCCCTCAATAATCGAGGTGTAGCGGGCTTGGGCGGGATTTCAGAAGACGAGTGGTGGAAGGTCGAGGAATCGGATGCATTTTTCCAGGAAGCGCTCGCGAAGGATTCCGCTTTCGTTCCGGCTCTGATGAATCGTGCTCTACTTTTGAATTATTACCGGTTGTTTCCGCGTTCGTTGAAGCTTTGGGAGACGTTAGTTTCTCGGTCTCAGGCGCCCGAGGTTTTAGACGGCTTCGCAGTGGCACTTCAGGGCAATTCAAAGATGGAAGCTGCCGAGGCTCAATTTCGTAAAGCGACTCAGGCGGGTGCTTCTGAAGGGCGCTGGGTAAAGGTTTTCCACGAAGCGGCTCGAAAGAAGCAAGCAGGGCAGTGTTTGGAAACTTTGTCTCAGGCTGCGGGCCCCGGCAGTGGATTCGAGCAACAGGCGTACGACACTTTGAAGAGGAGCTGCGAAAAATGGAAAGAGGATTGAGTCGGGGGGATCTGATTCGAACCGTTTTTTTTGTCCTGGTTCTTTCGGTGATCAGTGGAGCGGCTTTCGTTCTCGGATTTTCTTGGTCAGGTAATTGGGCTCACGCCCAGGATGACGAGGCAGTTCGGCCTAGGAAAACGATCATTTATCCCAAGAAAACGCAGCTCGATTTTGAAGGTACTGAAATTCAAGGCGAAATTCGGAATCCTGGCGAATTTTATTTTCAAAGACGACCGGAAGAAAAATTTGGGTCGCTCGTCCAAAGGCGCAAGGAGTTTCACCGCGAGATGTTGCGGGACGTGGTAATGGGCAAGTGAAGGGATTTTCAGAGGTAACCTAGCCCATGAATTCCAGCCCGCACACTTTTGGCTTTCGATTTGAAAAGGCAGCGGGCCCGGGCTCGACTTCGCCGATCGGTGGCCTTGCGCTGACGAAAGATCGCATTGTAGTGGGCGCTCTCGCTTCCGCGGATCTGCGGCTCTTGGGAGAAGGCGTCTCGTCGGTGCATGCCGTGATCGAGCGATCGGCTGCGGGTTTGATGATTTTTGATCTGGCCTCGGAGACGGGCGTTCGTTTGAATGGGAAGCCCGTCGTGACGGCTGCCTTTCAGGATGGCGATCTTCTTGAAATTGCGGGTTTCGAGATTCGTTGTGTTCGCTGGGAGCCGGAAGCCGCTGTGGCTGTCACCCCGGCCCCCTCAGCTTTACCGAGTCGGCCGGTCTTTTTGAGTCGCTCTGTAGAAAAGTCGCCCACTTCGATGGAAGTGGCTCCGCAAGTCGAAGCAAAAGCTCCGCAAGTCGAAGCAAAAGCTCCGCAAGTCGAAGCAAAAGCAGCTCCATCCGAGTCGCGCCCGGTTTCTGCTTCGCGAATTCAGCCGGTCCCCGAAGCGCGTGAGTTTCCCTCTCGGAAGCCCAGTTTTCCGCCCGTCCAGAAGCGGGACCTTGGGCCTCTTCTTCTCGTGGACGAGGAAGACGTCGTCCCCATTTTCCAGAAGCGATCGGATCAGGAAAAAGCTTTGGAAGTGGTTCTGTCTTGGCGCCGGACCATCCTCGATGTTCGGCATTTCTTCGATCAGGAAAAGGTCGTGATCGGGGCGTTCGCTGAAGCCGACTTCGCGATCCCCGATATTTTGGATACGGAGCGCTTCTCCTTTTTGGAGCGAGACAGCTCGGGCGTTTATTTCTTGAACCTTGATCGTCGAATGAAAGGCGTCGTTCAGCGAGGTGGCCGACTGGAAAAGCTCGACGAGCTTCATGCTGGGCGGAACGGTGCAGTTTCAGTTCCATTGAAACATGGGGATTTCGCGAAAATTCAGCTCGGGGATTTGACCTTCTATTTGAGCTATTCGGCCTGTCCGCCCGAGCTTCTCAAACGTAAAGTCGTAGCTGCGGATCCTGTTTTTAAGCGCTCGTTAGGCACTTCGCTCGGACTGACGGCAGCGCTGCTCCTCGCGGTTTTTCAGATGAGCGTTCCCAAAGCCATTCAAACCGAAGAGCTGCCGGAGCGGATCGCGACGATTCTGTATCAGCCGGAGAAATTCTCGGGCTTCGCTCCCCCCGAAAAGCCGGATCCAGGACCTGAGAAGCAGTCGCCTCCGGCAGTGACCAAACTGGACATAAAGCCGGGCGCACCGAAGGCTCGGCAGCTCGCGCCCGCGAAGGCAGCTTTGGCGCAGCAAAAGGTTGTCGTAAGCGGCAGACCCATGTCGCAGCGAGAATCGAAAGAGGGCGAAGGGAAGAAAGCTGCAGGACTGGCAGGGAGTCGCGGTTCGAAGAGCTCTAAAATTGCTGGCGCGCCTCAGAATCAAGCTCAAGGCAAAGGCTCTAGCCAGATTGAGGGCTTGGGAAATATCGACTTCCTGAAGGGCGCCGGCGGACAGGTTCAAGATCTCTTGGCGGGGGCTTCTCGGAAGATGGGAACGGGGGCTCAGCGGCCGTCCGGCTTTGGCGCTTTCACGACTCAGGGCAACGGTGGACTCGCGCTCAGTGGAACCGGCAAAGGCGGGGGCGGGACTGCGGCGACGACCTTGGCAGGCCTTTCGGATAAAGGGACGGGCGGAGGTCGCGTGGGCACGGGCTGGGGCGCCGCAGGCGACGGCTCGGGCGTGGTGGGTGGCCGCGTGAAGATTGTGGGTCAGCCTGATGGTACCGATGAGGACGTCACCATGGGCGTGATTGATCAGAGCGCTATTGAAGCAGCGATCTTGGCCCACCGGGACGAGATTCGTCATTGTTACGAGAAAGAACACAATACTCAGGCTCGCGGCGGCCTCTTTCCAACGCGCCTGGCAGGTCGAGTCAGCGTGAGTTTCACGATTGGGTCGCTCGGACGCGTTTCGCAGGTTGGAATCGCTTCGACGACTCTGAAAAGTGATCCGATCGAACAGTGCGTTCTCAAGGTATTCCGGATCATTGAATTCCCCATTCCGCGTGGCGGCGGCATCGTAGAAGCGGCTTATCCCTTTACTTTCACAGGAGTGGGGCGCCTCTAGGATTCCTAGTTTGGCTCGCTTGTGAAAGCGGAGAGGTGTTCCTGATGCATTCGGAGGTCGCGGAGGCGGAGCTTCGTGGCGCTCTGAAGGCGGAAAATGGAAGTTCGCTCTGGGTGAGCTCAAGGGGCGCGTAGGTAGGCGCGGGGCACACGGCGAGGTGTTAGCTGTCTCGCTTCATGGCGAGCAGTCGGAATACGCGGTAGCCAGCCGAAGCGCCCGTGTACATGATCTTGCGGACGGTGTCGTAAGAGACGCGCTTATCCGCTTGAATGGCCATCACGCCGTCAAAGGGAAGCGGATTTCCTTGGGCGTCGCGAGCTTTTGATTTCACGCGGAGCTGTTCGGATTGATCGCGTGCTCGCATCAAGGCGTCATAAAGCGGCACGATTTTTCTTCCGTTGTCTTGCAGGTCAGACTCTTTGAAGCGGTACTTCGCGTCGGAAGCACTCAGGGTCTCCGTGCTTTGCTCGAATTCCACGACGCGGACATCTTCAAAAGTAATCGCCTCAGGAGTGACAATGACCTGATGACTGTCCGTGGGGGTGTCCACGGAGCTTGAGATCGGGAGCTGAATCCCTTTCACGGTCGAAAGATTGTTCTGGCTCGTCGAATAGGTTTTCAGAAGGAAAACCAAAATGATGACGAGAACGTCCATCATGCTGGTCAGCGGAAGCTCGAACTCGCTCCCAATCCTTCGACGACCCCGGCGATTCTTGATGGAGCGACGAAAAGCCATGGCTCAGCGGTCTCCCATCAGATTCCCGAAGACAATGTCGGGGAAAAGTTTTTGAGCAACCTCATCGCGACCGGTGACGGGGTCTTTGAAGTAGATCGATTCGTCGCTGGGCTCGAGGTTTCTGGCAGCGTCCATGACTGAGATGATCGAGTCGTAATTGGTCTCTGAATTGGGTTCAAAGACGATCGATTTTTCGATGGGGAACTGTTTTTTGATCGTCACCAAAGCCTGGTGGATTTTCGCGGAGTCAGGCTTTCCTGGCTCTAGGTGGGGAACTGAAACGGGCTTGATCAGATCAAAATAACTCCAGATTTTGGTCTGGGTTTCTTCGACTTTGAGAGTCAGCTGAAGCGGTTTGGTCTTGAGCTGCTTTGCCTGATCTTCCGAGGAGGCCACTGGAAAAGCCGACTCGATGGAGGCCAGGTTCAGAAACGCCATAGAGAAAAGCAGGAAGCTGATCAACGTCACCAAGGTGTCGAGGATCGGCACGAGGTTGAGTTGTACCTCGCTGTGGCCTGATTTCCTGCGGGAAGACGGTCGCTTGAACATGATTCCTTCAACCTCGGTGAACCGGGTCAGTACTGAGACAGATCAGTTCGCGGACGTTTCAGAAGAGTGTTGGAACTTACGTGCCGAAAGAAGGTCCATGAGCTTCACGCCGAATTCGTCGACTTCCTCGAGAATTCGGGTCGCTTTGGCGGACAAAATTCCGTGAGCGATCATCGTGAAAATGGCGGTGACAAGACCGAACGCGGTCGCGTTCATGGCTTCGGAAATACCTGCCGCCAAGATGGCTTGGCGTTGCGCGGGATCGGCGAGAGCCACGGCTGCGAAGGACTTGATCAGACCGGCAATGGTGCCGAGAAGGCCAAGCAACGTGGCAATGTTGGCGATCAACGCTAGGAATGGAATTCGGCGCTCGAGCTTCGGGATGATTTCCAAGGAAGCCGCATCGATGGCATTTTGAATTTGCTCATCGTCACGTGAAGCGCGCTGAAGACCTGCTTTGATCACCTTCGGCAAAGCAGCGTTCTTAGCTCCGTTGCACACACGAATGGCGCCATCGAGGTCATTGGCTAAAATGTACTTCTGAACTTCAAACATGAACGATGCGCCGTCGACTGGATAATGCAGGTAGAGGCGAACAAATCGCTCAATGGTGAAGCCGATGGAGAAGGCCAGGCAGATGGCGATGGGTACCATCCAGAAGCCACCTGTTTGGAAAGCCGATACCAGTGAAAATCCCGCGTGTTCCATCCCATCACCCTTTCACGAGAAAAATCGGAAGTTGCCGGCCGTCACCATAACCCAGCCTGGTCCGGCAGGAAACCAGGAAGAAAGGTGGATAAAACCTACTTCTTTGGCCAATTCCAGTACCAGATTTGCCGTTTCAGAGAGCTTTCGGCGTCTGAATTGACGAAAGCTTCCCAGTGGTAAGCGTCTTTCGGAGCGCTCGAGATATTCGTATCTTGGCCCTCAAGCCAATCCAGGCCACGATCTTCGCTCGCCAGCGTGTAGTGGGTCAGTTCGTGAAAAAAAGTGCTCTCTTTTTGAGCTTCCGATTGTTCGAAAAAGCCGGAGCAGAAATAGAGGTTCTTCAGCGGCGTATTGCCCCGGAAAAGGACGTAAGCGAGGACTTCACCCCCGCGGCAGTTGGGGTCGAGCTTCGCATGACGGCAGGTCACCTTGACGCCTTCGCGGAGGTCGGAGTTCAAGCGAACGAACCCTTGAGACATCGACTTCAAGTACGTTTCGTAACGTCGATTTCTTGGGGAGTTTTCGTCCCACGGGCGATGATTCGGTACGATGAAGTTCTTTCGGACGTACTCCAGATCGAACTTCGGAAGATCGGCGCTGAGGCTTGCCACTTGTTTGGTCAGATTCGCATCGGCTTGTTTAAGCGCGTCGAATTGCGCCGCAGAACAGCCGCTTCCCCCTTCCACGGTGGCGTACGCTGACGAACTCGTCAGCAAAATAGCCAATGCCCAGGACCCAATGCGGATACTCCCCCAGTTCCCCATCCCCATGGGGGGCGTCATCCCGTGAAACGGAGTGTTTCGCAAATTTTATTTTTTAGAACGGGAATGAAGTGAAAAACGGATCGGGATTCGGACGCGGTTGGGAGCGGACATTTCGGCTGGAGGCGCAGGAAGCGGGGCCATGGCTTGAATCGCTTCCAAAACGGCGCGATCCAGAGAAGGGGTGGCGCTTTGGGTGATGAGTATTTCGCTGATGACGCCGCTCTTTTGAAGCATCAGACTCACTTCAACGAGTCCCTCCTCTCCGCGCAAGCGCGCTTGGCGTGGGTACTCCTTTTTGCGTTCGATGAGCGACTGCAGCTGCCTTAGGTAGGACGAGGCGGGACCGAGTTCTCCGCCGGACTGAGGAAGGGGCGAACTTCCTTTCGAATCGTCTTCACCTGAATCGGCGATCAAGGCAATTTCCGGTTGTGCTTTCGGTGCAAGCGCGGATTGAGCTTCTGACACTGCCGCGAGTACTGAATGGAGGTCGGGTGCTGGCGTTTCCCTTTTAGAAGTGCGCTGCTTTCGGCCTAAGCCAGAGTCGAGCGCGATCTCGAGAGAAGAGCCAGGAAGCTGCGGGCTTTTCTCGTCTCCGCGAAGTCCAAAAAATGACAACAGTGCCACGGCGGAAAAATGCAGAATGAGGCTGAGCGCCCAAGAGGGGAGTCGGCGACGCGCTTTTCTCCGTTTCGGGCGTGACTTCAACTTCTTGGGCGACACTTCTAGCGGGGTCCTTCCGGACAGCTCACGCGGAATTCCAGACCATCGTCTGCGGGAAAACACTGGCAAGCCAAACGCCAGCCTTTGGCGATATCACTTTCGCTCAAGTGTCTTTTTTCCGTCGCACTCGGGGGAGAGAGTTTCGCGAAGTCCTCGGGTTGCACTTGAACGCGGTCTTTTCCGCAGATTCCGTGCCCGCCGCAGCGACTTCCCACCAGCACTTCTTCGAGCTGGGCGTGGGCCAGTAAATTCAGCCCGCGGTAGCAGTCGGTTGAAACTTGGCTACCGTCGGAGCTGAATTCAAAGTGGATGGTCATGGGTAGTGGAACGCTTAAGCAACCGTGATTCGGGAATCTAGATACACATCCTGAACGGCATTCAGGAGCTGGATTCCATCTTTCCAGGGGCGCTGGAAAGCTTTGCGCCCGAGGATCAAGCCCATTCCGCCTGCGCGCTTATTGATGATGGCAGTGCGAACGGCGTCTTTCAGGTCGTCCGCGCCTTTGGATTCTCCGCCCGAATTGATGAGCGGGATTTTCCCCATGTAGCAATTGGCGACTTGATAGCGACAGAGATCGATCGGGTGATCGGTGGTCAGTTCGCTGTAGACTTTGTCGTTAGTTTTGCCGTGCCCCGTGGCTTTGTAGCCGCCATTGTTCGTGGGCAATTTCTGTTTGATGATATCGGCTTGAAGCGTCACGCCCAAGTGATTGGCTTGGCCCGAAAGGTCAGCCGAAGTGTGGTAGTCGACGCCGTTCACTTTGAAGCCCGGGTTACGCGTGTAGCACCAAAGGATCGTGCCCATTCCGAGCTCGTGGGCGAGGGCGAAAGCTTCTGCGACTTCTTTGAGTTGCCGAGCACTCTCGTTTGAACCCCAATAAACGGTGGCTCCAATGGCCACGCAACCCATGTCCCAGGCTTGTTTTACGGTTGCGAACAAGGTCTGGTCATAACGGTTGGGCATGCTCAAAAACTCGTTATGATTGATTTTCAAAACGAACGGGATTTTGTGCGCGTACTTACGAGCGTGAAGTCCCAGAACACCCAAAGTCGAAGCTACGCCATTGCAGCCCGATTCAATGGCGAACTTGATGATGTTCTCTGAATCGAAGAACAAAGGGTTCGGCGCAAACGAAGCGCCTGCTGAGTGTTCGATGCCTTGGTCGACCGGGAAGATCGAGGTGTAGCCCGTTCCCGCCAAGCGGCCGGTGTTCAGTAAACGCTGCAGGTTTCCTAAGACCGGCACGGGACGATCGGAATCCTTCAAAACCTCGTCAATCCACTTCGGGCCGGCAGCATAGATCGTTTCCTTCGGGATGCCCTGGCAGCGATGTTCCAGCAAGGAGCGGGCTTCTGCGCCTAAGATCTGTTCCAGATTCAGTGTAGTGCCTGCCATGAGGGGGACCCTTTCAGATGACGATTTTTTTGAAATTCCGCGACTGCGTGCCCGGACTGGGATTTCAGCTCGAGCGTTTCAGGCCAGGTGCTTTTGAATGGCTTCGATGTAAGCTTCTTTCGGGCGGTTCCCGACGATGGTCTCGACCATCTTTCCACCTTTGAAAATCATGACTGTGGGAATGCCGCGGATATTGAACGACTCGGGAGTCTTCGGATTCTCGTCGACGTTCATTTTGTAGATTTTAGCTTTCCCAGCGAACTCATCGGCGATGGTCTCGATGGTCGGGGCCAGCATGCGGCAGGGGCCACACCAAGCCGCCCAGAAGTCCACCAGAGCGATGTCTTGGGAGCCCAGAATGTCGGCTTGAAAATTGGTATCGGTGGCTTCGAGGACGTTTTTGGAGTTGGCCATGTTTTTTCTCCTGAAAGCGGGTTAGTGGTGGAAGGGCTAGCATTGATTGAGTTTCTTTTGAAGGCCGCTAGGTGGAAACCACGATGGAAAAAGCAAAACAATACTTGATCGAAACTGCCAAAGAATCTGCCGCGATTCGCGAGCGTTTCCTCGAAGAGCACAGCGACGACCTCCTGAAGGCCTCCCAGTGGCTTGGAGAGTCGATCAGTCGTGGGGGCAAGGTCCTCTTCATCGGCAACGGCGGTTCGGCCGCCGATGCCCAGCATGCAGCTGCCGAGATGGTGGGCCGGATGTTGCTCGAGCGCCGTCCGCTGCCGGCCATTGCGCTCACTACGGATACCTCCAACCTGACTGCGATCGGAAACGATTACGGCTACGATCAGGTGTTCGTTCGCCAGGTTCAAGCCCTTGCCCGGCCCGGCGATGTGCTGGTGGCGATTTCGACCTCCGGGAACTCGAAGAACGTCGTTCTCGCGGTGGAAGTGGCCAAGGCCCAAGGATGTAAAATCATCTCGTTGACGGGCGGGACCGGCGGGAAGTTGAAGGAAATGTCGGATCTGACCTTGAACGCATCGCTTGGAAAAAATTCGAGCCGCATTCAAGAGACCCACATCTTCGCTCTTCACGGACTCGTGGACCTACTCGATCGCTTCTACCTTCCTGAAGTGACTTTGGTTTAAGCTGAAGAACATGACGAAGCCTTCGGCGAAAGCAGGAGTGCTGGGCCGGATTGTCGCTAAGTGGATCGACTTGGCGGCAGTAGTCGTCTTGGTGCGTGCTTTCCCGTATCCAGCAGGGCCTTTGCTTGGGTTTTTGTACAGCCTGTTTGGCGACGCGCTGACTTGGCGGGGGAAGCCTTCGGCAAGTTTGGGTAAACGCATCGTGGGCCTTCGAGTCGTTCACTTGCCGTCGGGGCGGTCGCCCTCGCTTCGGGTCTCGGCGCTTCGGAATGCTCCGGTGGGTGTAGCTACGTTTTTTGCGTTCATTCCGGTCTGGGGGTGGTTGATCAGCGGGTTAGTGGGCATTCCCCTGTTGGTGGTTGAAGTCTATTTGATGACGAAGATGGGGCGCGGTCAGCGTTTGGGGGATGTCATGGGCGATACGGAAGTCATCTCCCTGTCCCGTTCCAAGAGCCCGTGATACGCCCCGGTTCATGACGGAACCGAAAGTCCCAGCCGGTGAAGACACTCGAACGCTCTACTTGATCGACATCAGTTCTTTCATCTTCAGGGCCTTTTACGCCATTCGGTCTCTCACGAACTCTAAAGGCGAACCGACCAACGCCGTTTACGGAGTGGCCCAGATGGTGGCGCAACTTCTGGAAGAGCGTCATGCAGGCTACATGGCCATTGTTTACGATTCGAAGACCCCCTCGTTTCGGAAAGAAATGTATGCCGAGTACAAAGCGAATCGGAGTGCCGCTCCCGAGGAGTTGGTCCCTCAGTTTGATCGAATCGAAAGTTTGATTTCGTCCATGGAGTTGCCGTCTTTCCGGCAGGACGGGGTCGAGGCCGACGATTTGATCGCGACTTTGGCGCAGAAGTGGGAAGCCGCTTCGAAAGATCACCGTGTGGTGATCGTGAGCGGGGATAAGGACTTGATGCAGCTCGTGAGTGATCGCGTGGGCATCTTGGATACGCTTCAAAAAAAGACCTACGGGCCAAAAGAGGTCGAGGAAAAATTCGGAGTCCCGCCGTCCCAGATCCGCGATTACTTGGCCTTGGTCGGTGACTCCTCGGATAACATCCCGGGCGTTCCGAGTATCGGCCCAAAGTCGGCAGTCGACCTCCTGAAAGCGCATGGATCTTTGGATGAAATCCTAGAAGCCGCAGCAGCGGGCAAGATTTCCGGAAAAAAAGGGGAAGTCCTGAAGAATCACGCGGAAGACGCGCGACTCTCGGCACGGCTTGCGTCGCTGAAGACCGATCTCACAGTGGATTCTTCGGCTGAGAATCTGCACTACCGGTTTCATCTGACGCCCGCCTGCACAGCCCTGCTTCAAGAGTTGGAGTTTCATTCGCTGGCGAAAAAATGGGAGGGGCGCTGGGGGACTTCTCCGGAAGGCGCGCGCCAGGAAGCGGCAGTTGAGTCGAAATCCACGGAACAGCGGGAGACTGCACCTGCCCAGGAACCTGCAGAGTCTGCCGCGCCGGTTGCGCCTGCTTCTGGACCTCAGCCGCGGTTCATCACTGTCGACCACGAAGATGCACTTCAGGCTCTAGCGGCAAAAGTTCGCGAGCGCGGCTGTTTCGGCTTTGACATCGAGTCAACTTCGCTCAACCCGCGTCAGGCCGAATTCGTGGGCTTTGCGATCAGTGTTGGCCCGGATGAAGGTTATTACATTCCGGTCGGGCACCGGGGGACTCACGCCCCGCAGTTGCCGCTGGATACGGTCCTTGGAGTCCTTCGTCCGCTTCTGGAAGATTCTGCGATAGGAAAAGTTGGCCAGAACTTGAAATATGACTGGTCCGTTTTGTACAGCCACGGCTTGAAGCCTCAAGGGATTGTTGCCGACACCATGGTGGCCGACTACGTGCTTGAACCTGAAGGGCGGCACAATCTCGAGACTCTTGCGCTGACTCATCTCGGTCACGCGGTGACCACCTATGAGCAGGTTTGCGGAAAAGGGAAGGACCAGATCGGCTTTGACCAGGTTCCGATCGAGCAGGCCACTCACTATTCAGCGGAAGATGCCTGGGCTGCTTGGCGGATCTGGGAGACTTTGAGCCCGCGCTTGCGGGAAGAGGGCGTTCAGGGCGTGTACGAGCAAGTGGATCTTCCGCTTGTGGACATCTTGTGCCGAATGGAGCTCGAAGGAATCGCAATCGATGTTCCGTATCTGCAGGAATTATCGCGAGAGCTCGATCACGATTTGAAGCGGATCGAAAAAGAAATCGCGCGATTCACGGTGGGTCCTGTGAATCTGAACTCACCGAAGCAACTCGCTCATCTCCTTTTTGATGAATTGAAGCTCCCAACGGGCGCAAAAACCAAGACTGGTTATTCGACCGATGCTTCAGTGCTCGAAGGCCTGGCAGATTTACATGAAGTACCGCGCTTACTCCTCGAGTATCGCGAGCTTTCCAAGCTGAAGGGAACTTACGTCGATCCTTTGCCGGGCATGCGAGACGCAAAGACAGGGCGCGTCCACGCTAGCTTCCACCAAGCCGTAGCGGCGACGGGGCGTTTATCCAGTAGTGATCCGAACCTCCAAAACATTCCGATTCGTTCCGAGCGCGGGCGGAAAATCCGTCGGGCTTTCATTCCGCGTGAAGGACAGATTTTGGTTTCGGCTGACTACAGTCAAATTGAGCTCAGGCTTTTGGCGCACATGAGCCAGGATCCAGAGCTCGTAGGCTCGTTTCTACGAGAGGAAGACGTGCATCGCCGCACAGCGAGTGAGATTTTTGGAGTACCTCCTGAGCAGGTCGACGATCGCCAGCGATCGATTGCAAAGGCCATCAACTTCGGACTGATGTACGGCAAGACGGCCCATGGCTTGGCGCAGGAATTGAAGATCAGTCGAAAAGAAGCGCAGGAAACGATCGATCGGTATTTTCAGCGCTACAGCGGCGTGAAGAAGTTCCTAGACGGGCAAATCCAACAAGCAAGGGATTCGGGTCAAGTTCACACCCTGGCAGGGCGCCGGCGCAAGCTTCGGGACATCCATTCGAGAAATCCTGCACTCCGGGCCGTAGCTGAGCGGATGGCGATGAATACTCCGATTCAGGGAACTGCGGCTGATCTGATCAAGCTCGCGATGATTGATCTCGACCGCGCCATAGCGTCTCGTGGACTCAAGTCTCGTTTGATTCTGCAGGTTCACGATGAGTTGGTCCTGGACGTCCCCAAAGACGAACAATCGGTTGTCGAGAAAATCCTCGCCGAAACCATGGAAAGCGCTATGAAGCTCACAGTCCCACTTCGGGTGAATGTGTCTTCAGGAGCGACCTGGGCTGATCTCTAAAAGCGCTCGCACTTGGTCTAGGACTTGGGTGACCGGAAATGGCTTGAGAAAGAGGGGCCATTTTCCGGAGCGCGAGAGAGTTTTGAGCGTGATTCGTTCGGCTTCCGAGTGGCGACTTTCCGTCAGGAAAAGAATGAGTGGAGGAGCTTCTGGGAGTCGGTTGAGTTTTCGGAGCAGCTCGGTCCACTCAGGCACGCGAAGGCCATCGAGGTCAAAGAGAATGAGATCGGCGCTTTCAAGCTCAGAAATGAGCTTGGGTGAGTTGAGCGCTGGGGGATTCACGTCGCGGTGAAGCCAAAGAGTCTTGCCAGCGACTTCGACCAGGCGCTGCAGGCCTTGGCTTTCCGTTTGCCCGAGGTGCATGACCCGCGCGCGTGGGGTTCGCACTTTTTTGGGCGCGCGTTTGGCTAGCGCTAACACTTCTTCTTTTGCGCGGATCTCGAGCGCCAGTACGTCTCGAATCGAAATGACGCCGATGAGTTCGGTCGAACCTTTGCTCTGGGAATGAACGACCGGAAGGTGGCGAAACCCTTCTTTCAGCATCTGGGGGCCGGCTTCAAAAAGGTTTCCGACTTCCAAGGTCTGAACGGGCCGAGTCATCAGGTGCGCCACCGGTTTATTCCAGTGATTGCCGTGCTGAATCTCGTCGATTCGCTTGAGGAGGTCTCGCTCAGTGAAAATCCCGACCAGTTTCTGGGGCTGGTCATGGGCCATGATCAGAAGAGATCCGACTTTTTGGTCTCGCATTTTTCGCACGCATTCACTGACCGGAGTGTGATCGGAGACGCAAAGGGCCGGGGAAGGTGTAATTTGCAAGGCCATGGCTTCTTTCAGAATAACTCGGACCCGATCGGTCGGATAGAGCTTGATTCAGCCGTCCCATTGGGATGAAAGTAAGGCAAACCTGTCACCATTCGAGGAGCGATTTCCGAATGACCCTTTCCATCATGAACAGTAACGGCTTTTTGATGATCCTGCGCTGGATCCATTTTTTCTTCGGGATCGTCTGGATCGGACACCTTTATTACCTGAATTTTGCCCAAGGCCCTTTCATGGCGATGGCTGAAACCGACGCCAGCACCAAAGGGGTTTTGACCCGCGGGCTCCTCCCCAAAGTGCTTTGGTGGTTCCGTTGGGGCGCCATGTTTACGTTTCTATCGGGTTGGATTTATTTGGGTGTCCGTGGCCACGAGCTCGGCGCCGCTTTCCTGCAAAGCAGTTACGGTCTTCTGATTTTGACCGGCGCGATTTTGGCGTCTTTGATGTGGTTCAACGTTTGGTTCGTAATTTGGCCGCGCCAAAAACGCATCATTGCTTCGAGTGAAGCGGTGAAAGCGGGTCAGCCGGCAGATCCGGAAGTTGCTTCGGGCGCTTTGGCTGCTCGCGCAACGGTCGCCTCGCGCACGAACGTGTTTTACTCCATGCCCATGCTCTTCTTCATGGGCGCGGCTTCGCACCTTCCGCTGGCCAATTACCACGTCGGAATGGTCGGCCCGTACTTTATCGCCCTGACGCTGATCTTGGCTTTGATTCAGCTGAACGTGCACAAAGGGAAGACTGGACCTCTCACGACCGTCAAAGGCGTGATCCACATGGGCCTTTTCTTCATCATCGTCCTTTATGGACTGGTGGAAGTGATGGGCAAAGTGGTTCCGCAGCCTGGCGCTGTCGCGAGCGAAACGGCGGCAGTGACCCAAGAAACTTCGGTCACTCAGTGATCCCCTTCGGGGATCCTAGCCGAACGAGTTCATCAGATCGGGTATCCTAGCGCTGCTAGGGTACCCGATTTTTTTAGAGCGCCCGAAGCGGGCGTTCGCCGATCCTGGCCAACAGCGCGCTTCGGAAACGAATCCAAGGAACTTGGGCAGCTTGCTCGGCACGCGGAGCAATTCGCGGTGGCAAGGCCAGAGAGCGAAGCCAAAGGTCAGCAGCTTTCACCAGCCCATCGACGAGCTGCACGGCCATTTCCCCAGGGATGAGTGCTGCATGAAGGGTCATCGGGCTTTCAATCAGCGTTCGGTAGGGCGGATATGCCCAAAGGTAAAACTCCAGAAACGCTGCGATGCCCGCTTCCTTCACGGTTCCTTCGAGGGATTGGTAGGCGTTCTCCGCCGGCCCTGCGTTTGGGGCAAAGTTTCGTTCGCGGAAGCACTCACTCCAAGTCACGCCGAGATCCGTGCCTTCCGTTTCTTCAGGTTGAGGCTGCTGCTCCAGATATTCCAGAAGCCGCTCTTCTCCGAGCAGTGCAGCCAAGCGCTGGAGAGTCTGTGCGTGAGCCAAAAGCACTTCACGGCAGATATCGACGAGCTCCACGGTTTTTTTCTGGGGCGAGCGAGGCGCGCTCATTTCGAAATCAGACTCCAAAGTTCTTCCCACCGGGGTTCGGGAACATCGGGAAGACGGGTGAAATACCAGTGAAAGCGAGCCGGAGCACGCTCGGAATTCTCAGGCATGTGACTAGGCAATAGGTTCGGGGAATGGGTTGCCAAAAGGCTCACCCAGCCGGCTTGCGCGGCCCAGGCCCGGATTCTTTCTTCCGTGGGCCCTAAGCCCCGAAGCGGGATTTCAAGCTCCGTGCGAAGAAGTGGGCTTCCCGCAAGGAGGGCTGCGTTTAAGATTTGAAATTCCCAGATTCGGTCGGTGGCAAGAAGCTGCTCGGGTTTGAGGGCTGTTGGCAGAAGAGAAAGGTGTTCTTCTATCCACTCTGGGCGAGACGTTTCGGACCTTAGGGCGCCGAGACTGGAAGGCTTGGCGAAAGAGGGAGACTCTTTCGAGAGCCGTTCGAGGCAAGCCTGAAGCGACTCGGGCCACTTCCGCCATTGAAGCGCCCGCCTCAGAGATTCTGGGCGCAGGGAGCGAGGTTCAGAAAAGTGCTTGGAGCGCAGGATCTTTCTTCGTGCGCGTGCCACCGAGAGATCCCGATGAAGCCTGGCCTCAGTATCGCGCAGAAGACTCCAGGCCAGGATTCGAAAGTGCGGGTGGGAATGCCAGCGCCGCCAGGCGGCTTCCTGGGGGCTCAGCATGGCAGTGCTCAGGAACCTGGCCTGAGGATCGGGGCCCCGCGGCCCCGCCAAGATCGCGCGGCAGGCTGGGGCTTGGGTTGAGCATCCACGACCGGAGTTTCGGCAGGCGCAAATTCTTCAGGATTCCGCACAGTGGCTGAAGATACCGGCGAAGCTTGGGTGGATTGTTTGTGTTTTCTCGCAGTCGCTGCCGCAATTAAGGCCGCTTGAAAGTCTTGAGTGGGGTCTAAGCGGGGGCGGTAAGCAGCTGGCTGAGTTCTTTCGTGAAACTCAATGAGAGCCTGAGCCAGACCCTCGTTTTGCTTCAGGGCGGGTTGATACTCAGCGTTTTGCGACCCGTAGGCTTCAGAATTTTTCGAAGGAGCGGGTTGGGACGGACGCGAAACGGGTTTCTGTGAATCCGCTTTTTTTGCGCCGAGAGGAGAAGCGGAAGTGGCTTTGGGGGCCGGAGCCTCTCCCTGCGTGGAATTTTTTTCGGGAGCGGAAGTCAGCGTGGCGCGCGCGAGTTCGCCGAGTTGTCCCAGCAAATCGAGATTTTCCCGAACCTGGGCCGAGGTGCTTGGCTGCGTTCGGTACCGTTCCAGATTTTCGGAGGCGGTCACCAACTCATCCGTCCAGTCTCGGTTCTTCTGAGGAGTTTCGGGCTTCATTGGGCCAGCCATAGCGGAGCTCCTTCCAGTTGTTGGTTGAGGTAATCGTCGGTCAGCCCGCCCAAATCGCTGCGAGAAGCTCCGAGCTTTTCCAGGCCGAGGCCTCGCAGATTTTTCCTGAGCGATCGGAACGAATCATCCGGAATGAGTCCGCGCTTCGCAAAGCGGGCCAAAGTTCCGCAGCCGACGAGGACGACGTGGTAAACGCGGTCGGCCTTTTGAATCGGGACATAGCCGCACTCACCGATTTGGCCGGTCAGAAAGCCCTGTTTGAGCGCCATCGAGATGGCCCCACTGAGGCGCCAATCCAGAAGGCCCGCGATTCCTCGCATCGGGCGCTCGTTTTCGTAGATCGGGGCAATGACGCCTTGGATCTCTCCTTCAAACAAAGCCTGCTCAAGCGGGATTTCCAGCGGTTGTACCGACATCGCGAGGAACAGTTTACCGGGCACCGGGGGAACAAGGCAAGCAGCGCGGAAGTTTCGGAGCGCCTAAAAACTGACGATCCAGTGCAAAGGTTCGCCGTATCCGCTTCTGCCTTAGTTTCGCGTTGGCTTCTGCCTTAGTTTCGCGTTGGCTTCAACGCATCGAGCAGGCCGTTCACGAAAGCGGGGCTTTCCGCCGTTCCGAACTGCTTGGCCAGTTCCACTGCTTCATCCAAAGTGACCGAGACCGGAATGTCGGGAAAGTTTCCCATTTCGTAGAGCGACATTCGGAGCAAGTTTCGATCGACCGAACTCATGCGCTGCATTTTCCAGTTCGAGGCCTTTTTCTCGATCTGAGAGTCAAGATCCGAGCGTTGGGACAAAGTGCCCGCAACGAGTTCGGCCGCAAAACCGCGAACAGCTTCAGGGGCCTGGAAATGCTCGAAATGCGATTCGATTTCCTTGGCCAATGCGATCCCCTGCGGAATCGGCGTATTCGACTCGTCGAAGCGATACAAAATTTGCAGCGCGATTTCGCGTGCGCGGTGACGGGGAGTACTGGTGGAACTGCTCATGAGGTGGACTCCGGAGTTTGCGATGCAAACGGAAAGGTCAGGGCATTCGAGTCTTCACCGGAAGCGGGGATATCCCTCAGTTCAGCGACGAACTGATTCACATCCTTGAATTCTCGGTAGACCGAAGCAAAACGGACATAGGCGACGCTGTCGATCGCGTGAAGCTCGTGCATCAGCATTTCGCCGATGCTTCGAGCGGGAACTTCTTTGAGCCCCAAGCTTTGGATGCGTTTCTCCGTGCGCCCAATGAGCTGCTCGAGCTGCTGAGTGGTCACGGGGCGTTTTTGGCAGGCCTTTTTGAGACCCGCCATCACCTTGTCGCGCACGTAGGGTTCGCGGCGCCCATCCTTCTTAATGAGAAGGGGCATCACTTCTTCCACTCGCTCATAAGTGGTGAAGCGTCCCTCGCAACCCGGGCACAAGCGTCTGCGGCGAGTGATGTCACCGGTCTGATTCAGACGTGAGTCGATCACTTTCGTGTCGATGGAATTGCAGTAGGGGCAATGCATAAGGGAATTCCGACGCTTTTAGCCCACTTTTGACTTGGGTTCAAGCGGTCCTGAAGGCGACTTGCGAGCGGCAAGCCAGTCCCATGAAATTGGAGATGGGACGAGCCTGAGAGGGGTGGGGCTTACTTATGCCGTCGGATAAAGGGGGAATTGCCGGCAAAGCTCGGTCACTTCCTGGCGGATTTTTGCCAGTCGATCGGTGTCGCCGCGACTTTCCAGGGCCTGAGTGATCCAGCCCGCCAAGCGCTTCATTTCAGGGACTCCGAGGCCTCGGGTAGTCATAGCGGGCGTCCCGATCCGGATGCCTGAAGTGACAAACGGGCTTCGTTTCTCGTTCGGAATCGTGTTTTTGTTGACCGTCATCCCCGCCAGGTCCAGCCAGGCTTCCGCTTCTTTGCCGGTCACGGCCCCGTCTCCGAAAGAGGTGAGGTCGATCAGCATCAGGTGGTTGTCGGTGCCGCCTGTCACGAGGCGAAAGCCCTTTTCCGTTAGTGCAGCGGCCAGTGCCTGGGCGTTGGCGATGACGCGCTTCTGGTAGTCGATAAACGAAGGCTGCAGAGCCTCTCCGAATGCCACCGCTTTGGAGGCGATAATGTGCATCAAGGGGCCCCCTTGGATGCCTGGGAAGATCAAGGAGTTTGCCGCTTTGATCCGCTCGCTGGAGGCCAAGATGATGCCGCCTCGGGGGCCTCGAAGAGTCTTGTGAGTGGTCGAAGTGGTGTAAGTCGCGTGGGGCACCGGCGAAGGGTGAAGGCCTGCAGCGACCAAGCCCGCGATGTGCGCCATATCGACCACCAGCTCGGCACCGCAATCACGAGCAATTCCTGCCATGATGCTGAAGTCGATGACCCGCGGATAGGCGGAAGCCCCGGCTACGAGGACCTTGGGACGAACGCTCAGAGCTTGATCGCGAATTTGATCGTAGTCTAGGCGTTCGGTCTCGGGGTTCAGGCCGTAGAACTCCCCTTTGAATAACTTTCCAGAGAAGTTAGCGGGACTACCGTGAGTCAGGTGGCCGCCGTGGGTGAGGCTCATTCCTAAAAGGGTGTCTCCGGCTTTCGGGATGGAAAGGTAAACGGCCATATTGGCCTGGGAACCTGAGTGCGGCTGAACGTTCGCGGCTTCAGCTCCGAAGAGTTTTTTCAGGCGTTCGATGGCGAGAGATTCCACTTCATCGACGAACTGGCAGCCACCGTAGTAACGCTTGCCAGGATAACCTTCGGCGTATTTATTCGTCAGGATCGAGCCTTGGGCTTCCATGACGGCGCGAGAAGCGTAGTTCTCGGAAGCAATGAGCTCGAGGCCGTCCTCTTCGCGAGTGGACTCGCGGGAAATCGATGCAAAAACTTCAGGATCCGCTTGGCGAACGTGCGGGAGCGTGGCTTCGAGATTCATGATGAGCCTTCCAGTTTCGCGATTTTCTTCACGCGCGCGACGTGGCGTTTGTCATTCGAAAACGGGGTGTCCAGCCAAGCCATCACGATTTCAGCCGCATACTCAGGGGCGAGAAAACGCGAGCCCAAGCAAAGGACATTGGCGTCGTTGTGTTGGCGCGAAAGGCGAGCGGCAACGGGATTTTCCACCAGCGCGGCGCGGACGCCTTTTACTTTGTTGGCGGAAATGCTCATGCCGATGCCTGAACCACAAATCAAAATACCGCGAGCTTCTGGCCCAAGCTTCTTGAGCTGCTGACAAAGTTTCTTTGCGTAGTCGGGATAGTCTACACGTTCGGAGGAGGCGGGTCCTAGGTCCTTCCAGTTCACGTCAGAAAGCTGCTCTTGAAGGGCTTTTTTGAGGGCCACACCGGCGTGATCGGATGCAATCAGGATCATGAGGGAAACTCCTCAGACCCGACCGAACACGAGGCTTGCGTTCGTTCCGCCAAATCCGAAGCTGTTGGAAAGAGCGTAATTCACGCGCTTCTCCACTGCAGCACCGGCAGTGAAATCCAAGCCCAGTTCAAGGCAAGCCGGATCTAGGTTTTCGAGATTGATCGTCGGAGGGATTCTGCCTTCGGCAATCGCCAAGAGCGAGAACATCCCCTCGATAGCACCTGCTGCGCCGAGCAGGTGCCCGGTCATCGATTTGGTCGAGCTGACATGCAGGTGTTTGCGGTGATTCGGGAAGAGCTTTGCGATGGCGCGAGCCTCTTCTGCGTCGCCTGCCGGCGTCGAAGTTCCGTGAGCATTGATGTAGCCCACCTCATCGGCGTTCAGTTCAGCGCCTTTGAGTGCCATTGCCATAGCGCGACGGCCGCCTTCGCCTTCCGGAGAAGGTGAGGTCATGTGATAGGCATCGCCCGAGAGCCCGTACCCCAAAACCTCGCCGTAGATTTTGGCTCCGCGTTTTTTCGCGAATTCGTACTCTTCGAGTACCAAAATCGTGGAACCTTCGCCCATGACGAAGCCGTCACGGTCACGGTCCCAGGGTCGCGAAGCCTTTTCGGGAGCGTCATTACGAGTCGAGAGCGCTTTCATCGAAGCAAAGCCCCCGATCCCGAGTTTACAGATCACAGCCTCGGCTCCACCGGTGATCATGATGTCTGCATCGCCCCGTTGAATCAGGCGGAAACTTTCGCCGATCGCATGCGCAGACGACGAGCATGCCGTCACGTTGCAGAGATTTGGGCCCTGCAAATTCAAGAGGATCGAGAGCTGGCCCGAAGCCAAGTTGGCGATGGTCTGCGGGATAAAGAACGGCGTGATTCGCTTGTAGCCTTTTGCGATGAAGTCGTCGTGAACGGCTTCTATTTCTGGCAGCCCGCCCATGCCCGCGCCAATGTTGACGCCGAGGCGGTCAGGTTCGATCTGAGAGCGAATGGCGTCGAGGCCGGAATCTCCGTAAGCTTCCAGGCCAGCCGCAAGCGCTAGGTGCGTGAAGCGTCCCAGTCGACGGGCGTCTTTTGAGTTGGCCGCTTGAGTGAGAGGGGTTGCATCAGGCGAGCCGGGCGCCGGATGGAAGGGGCCCACAGCTCGGGTGACGTCAAACCCTTTGACTTCGCCCGCAAAGGTGACCGGACAGTCGGTCGTGTCAAAGAGAGTGATCGGCGCAATGCCTGAACGACCCTCGAGGGCTCTGCCCCAGGTTTCTTTGACGTTTAGGCCAAGGGGTGTGACTGCCCCGATGCCTGTGACCACAACTCGTTTACGCGCGATGAAAGAGGAGCTCATACAGATCCTTTTTTAGCTTCGCTGATCGATAGTGGGAAACCTGGCAGGGAAAGCGACTGCGGAACCCGGAGCCGCTTTCCCCACGAAGACTGTGCGGGAGACGAAAATCAGTGGGTTTGCTTCGAGGTGATGTAAGTCACCACGTCGCCCACGGTCTTCATCTTCTCGGCATCGGTATCGGGGATGTCGAGGTCGAATTCTTCTTCCATGGTCATGACGAGCTCGACGATGTCGAGGCTGTCTGCACCGAGGTCGTCGATGAACGACGCCGTGTTGATCACCTTGGCAGATTCGACCGCCAATTGATCGCAGATGATGGTTTTGACTCTTTCTTCAACGTTGACTGACATTCCCAAAGTCTCCTGTGGAGGATTAGAACTACGAACCGATGAGTGGAGCGGACTGAAATTTCAATGCGTTCCGAACGGATGCCCCATCAGATATAGAGGCCGCCGTTCACGCCGATTACCTGGCCGGTAATGTAGCGACTGGCGGGAGACGCCAAGAACGAAACCAGATTGGCCACGTCCTCGGTCGTACCCAAGAATCCGAGTGGAACGGTGCGGAGAATCGCTTCCTTTTGCTCGTTCGTCAAGGCCCCTGTCATGTCGGTTTCAATGAACCCCGGGGTGACCGTATTCACGCGAATGTGGCGGCTGGCGAGCTCTTTGGCGATGCTCTTGGAAAAGCCGATCAGACCGGCTTTTGCGGCAGCATAGGCCCCTTGCCCAGCATTGCCCATTTCTCCGATGACTGAAGAGATCTGAATGACCGAACCTTGCCGTGCACGCATCATCTGCTTGGTAGCTGCGCGCGTGCAGTAGATGGCGCCCTTCAAGTCAACTGCCAAGGTTTTCTCGAGGTCCTCATCCTTTAAACGCATCAGAAGACCGTCAATGGTGATTCCTGCGTTGTTCACCAGCACGGCCATGGGGCCGTAGGTTTTTGCCAAAGCGTCGATCTTTTCGTCGACTTGGGCGCTTTGAGAAACGTCAAAGCCCACCGGTTCAGCGCTTCCGCCTGAGGCCACAATGGCGTCGCAGAGCTCCCGAGCCCGAGCCTCGTTCGAAGAGTAGTTCAAAGCGACATGGAAGCCATCTTGGGCGAGTTTCTTTGCGATTGCGGCCCCGATGCCCCGAGAGGCGCCAGTGACCAAAGCCCAGGGCTTCTTCGTTTCTTGAGTGCTCATCAGACGCTTCCTCCGGTGCCTTTCAGGGCGGTTTCGATGGTGGATAGAGCCGAGGATTCTCCGCAGCTTAGGACGGAAAGGGTGCGTCCGTCAGCGGAGGTGATCCGTTTTGCCAGTCCCTGCAAAACTTTTCCGGGGCCAAACTCCACGGCTTGCGTGTGGTTGGCTGCCAGGAACGCCTGAATGGACTGCTTCCAAAGAACCGCGTGGTCGACCTGATCGACGAGTAACTCGAAGATGAGGCCTGGCTCTTGAGCCAGACGTGCCGTGCGGTTCGGGATGTAGGCGAAATCAAGTTTCGTGGGCCGGCTAGACGCGGGCGCGCTGGAAAAGAGCTCAGCCATCCGGTTTCGGGCCGGGCCCATCAGGGAGCAATGGAAGGGGGCCGAAACGCTGAGCGGCATGGCTTTGGCTTTTCCAAAGTCACCGCTTTTCGCAAGCTCGATCGCAGCTTCAATACCGTCGGTTGAACCTGCGATCACGAGCTGCCCGGGAGCATTGTAATTGGCGGGCTCGCAGGTGGGAGCAACCGTGAGGTCCGTAAATGCACCCTCTTTGCGGCGGGAAGCCGCCACTTCGGTGGCTTTCGCACAAAGGGCCTCCACTTGCGCGTCATCGACTCCCAAGATCGCTGCCATGGTGCCTTCGCCTGCAGGAACGGCTTTTTGCATCGCTGCCCCGCGCTCGTGCACCCAAGCGGCTGCTGTGCCAAGCGAGAAAGCTCCGGCCGCAACGAGTGCGCTGTATTCACCCAAGCTATGGCCTGCAGCTGCGATCGGGCGGAATCCCAGTTCCTTTTGAGCGACGCGGAAGGCGGCAACTGACACAGTCAGAAGAGCTGGCTGCGTGTTCGCCGTCTTCACTAAATCGCTATCCGGTCCTTCGAAGCAAAGTTTTCTGAGGTCAAGCTTGATCG
>JACCDJ011185123.1_pt1 | contig 22880 bp, 26 predicted proteins | sample 7444481 | NCBI WGS metagenome assembly JACCDJ01 (sample SAMN15323435, study PRJNA562643) | freshwater metagenome | isolation source: river surface water | place: USA:Blue River Watershed | collected 2017-08-15 | reverse complement strand
GTAGAGGAAAGATTAACTTAGCAGAATACTTTGTGACAGTTGAGTGTTATGATTATTCAGTATCCGAAGATGAAACAGTAAACCTTAAAGATGGTGTAAAGAATATGATGGTAACCCGTATTGGTTTACAGGTTCGTTTTACTAATGCGGAGACCGGAGTAGTATTCGGAGCAAGTGGTTTGGGTGAAGCTAAAACTACGAGAGAATTAACATTCCTTTCAGATGCAACTGTGGATGAAGTTAAATTTAATCAATCAACTATTTCTATTGCAACTAAGAAAGCATTAGATATTGCATGTGCTAGAATTTTAGATAGAATGGTTAAAAAAGGAATATTCGAAAAGTAAATAAAATGATAAAGTTAAAAGATTTATTAAACGAAGGAACAATGCCACCTGTAAGAAAGGTTGTAAATGCTATATTGAAAAAGCATGGTATAGTTCCAATGAAAACTTCAGCTACTTCCGTTAAGGGATTCCACAATATTGACAGAGGTGGATATAGATATGAGGGTAATTATTTTCTTGGGTTTTACGGCGTACCACAAGACATTATAGATAAAGTGGGAGATGAAATGAAAAAGGCTGGTGTTAAAGGTGTTGATGTAAGAAAAGGTATTATTAGTGCCGATTTTACAAAAACGGGATTAAACGAAGCAAAAGTTAAAACACCAGATTATATCGTTACATCCATTCCTGCAGATGCAATCCCACCAGTGAATATATCAAAAGCAGATGTTGGGATGGGATTAGCAATGTTTGATGCATTAGGTAGAGGTTGGACACTAAATAATAAAGATTACAAATTGGATTACCATAATGGTAAAGTTGCTTTAGTTTTAACAAAACAAGGCAAATTGGCAGTAAGAGTTAAGAGTGGGCATGACCCAAAGTATTTACAGAAAATAGAAAAGTTTGCTAATGATTATTTGAGTAAATACGCTAAGGATATAAAGAAGTAATGATTAAGTTAAAAGATATATTAAATGAAGTAGAAAAACGATTTGAGATACCACAAAATACATGGACTCCAATTATGCGTTCTGAACTACCTCGTTTTAAAAGAATAATATATGATTTAATTGCAACGGCATACGCACCAATTGGTGGGCATTCTAATGTGAAAGATAAAGAAGACCTTCCTGATGAAGGTGATTTCTTTGATGTAATAGATATAGATGGAGATGATGAGATAGATGCAGCAACAGTAGCTAAGTATAAACCAGCAGGAAAGAAGTTCGTTGCATTAGGGCACGATGGAACATCCGCGGGGAAATCAGCAGCTGTAAATCATCAAGTTGATAAATTAAAGAAGGGTGGATATTATGTAGAAGTATCCGGCAAAATGAGAGATATTTTTATAGGTAAAGGTTTAGAACCTGTTACCGATGAGGCCACCGTTCGTAAGGCTTTAAAAGGTAAAGAAATTAAGTGGAATAGCGATGGTTCATACGAAAGAAAAATCGGTGGAACTATGCATACTAAAATGATGTTCGGAAAACCGAGATAATATGATTAAGTTAAAAGATATATTAACCGAAGGTGTTCGTAATCCCGCTAATATAAAAGCGTATTATGAGGCATTGTGTAAGGATTTAAAAATAACACCTCTACCTGTAAAATTTAATAATATTGGTAAGGGTGGAGCTGCAATAACATTCAATTCTAAAACAATGAAAGCTCTTTACATTTCATTTAATGTAAATAGAATGGAAGATCCGGAATATGCAGTTATACATGAAATAACACATCAGATAAAATTGGAAACCGAAAAGGATGCTTATATAGGTAAGAGAGATCAATCTGCTAAATTCAAAAAATTAGAAAACAAATTGGTTGAAAAATATATGTATTCAAAGTTTTCTAACCTTTTGTGGAAAGAATCATTAGATGAGAAATTATCAGTTACAGGTGGGCCTGCTAGACAAATAATAAATTCAATTTTACCTTCGAGTTTATTTGCAAAAGGAGATGATATATCACAAAGGAAACACAAAGAAATGATAGATGATTTGGTAAAAACTCTCAACAAATTTTACCAAAAGTATGATATTGATAAACAAATTAATTTATAATATCTTAATAATTTGTTAATACAAAAACACAATTAAACAAACTAACGATTCATAATTATTGGGGAACTAACTTAATAACTATGAATCGTTTCTTTTTACTATTGTTACTTATCCCAAATATATTATTTTCGCAAGTAATAATCAAAGGTTCTACAAAATCTACCAAAGAACCACTTCCATTTGTAAACATAATTTTTAAAAATTCAGATGGTAAAATATCAGGCGTTGCATCTGATATAAATTCAAATTACGAAATAACTCTTCCATCCGGCACTTATGAAATAAGAGCATCATTTTTAGGTTATAAATCTTTTGTGAAAACATTAGATGTAAAGAGTGATATTCAATTGGATATTATTTTAGAAGAAGAAACTACTCAATTAAATGAAGTGGTAGTAAAAGCGATTGGACAGAAAGTAACCGATGTTGCAGTTGTAAAAACTATTCGTAATTCAAATGTAGTATCTGATGGATTATCGGTAGATTTTATTAAAAAAACACCGGATAGAAATGTGGGGGATGCACTTAAAAGAGTAAGTGGTGTTACAATACAAAACGATAAGTTTGTATTAGTAAGAGGATTGGCAGACCGTTACAATTCTGCTATGTTAAATAAAACCATACTACCATCAACTGAACCAGATAGGAGAGCATTTTCATTTGATATAATTCCTACATCACTAATTGATAATATAATCATAGCTAAATCAGCTTCAGCAAATCTACCTGGTGATTGGAGTGGTGGGTTGGTGCAAGTTTCAACAAAAGAAGTTTCCGATAACTTTTTCAATATCTCATTGGGAAGTGGTTGGGGTTCGGTTTCAACTTCAAAGGATTTTAAGTTAGTTCAAGCTACTGAATTCCCTTCCACCTTCCCATCCACTTATCGTTTCCGAATAAGTCCAACTATTGAAAGGAGAGAATTTACAAAATTAATCGGAACATCTTCTACAGCTGAAGTAACATCTACCCCAAACTTAAATGGTGGAATTTCTATGGGAATGAAGAGTGGTAAGTTCAATGCGTTATTAAGTTCAACAATACGAAACTCATTTAATCTAAATTATATTGAAAGAACCGACTATCAGTCTTCAACTGAATTGGCATATGATTATAGAGATACATTTTATTCAAAAAGGCTTCAAGCAAATGGATTACTTAACTTAACTTATTTAGGTGAAAACCGATATAGCTGGAAAACATTAGTAAGTTACCAAACCGATGACTCGTATATGAATAGAGTTGGCAAGAACTATGATAATGTTCAGAATGTATTGAGTAATTCGTCTAACCATATCCGCAACTTTGTTGTAAGTTCACAATTAGATGGTAAAATTAAAACTTGGGATTTCAATTTAGGATATAATTTTATGTTCAGAGAACAACCCGATTATAGAGTTAATCCAATTACAAAATCATTAGGTATCAATGAACCATACGCAACTGCGTGGAGAGATACATATCGTTTTTGGTCAATTATGGATGAGAATGGTATGAATGGGAATATCAATAAAGATTTTGGTAAGATAAAAGTTGGTGGAGGTTATCTAAAAAAGATTAGAGGATTTAATGCAAGAGTTTTCAGATATACCGCAGCTGATATGTTAGATGAAATAACTAATAACACCGATAGATACACCGCAGATTTTGATTTGGGTAATGGATATATAATGTATGATGGTGAGTGGGGTAAGTGGAAATTGAATAGCGGATTACGAACCGAATACAATATCTTTAGAGTTAATACATCTGATTTCAGCGGAATACAAATAAATGTAGATAGAGAGTATTTAGACCTTTTACCTTCATTAAATCTTTCATACAACGAAGAAAAAAGTAAGTATAGATTTTCAATGAGCAAAACATTAGCAAGACCTGAATTTAGAGAAGTTGCTAATTTTGCTTATTATGATTTTGTAAGAAACGCACAATTATTAGGAAACTCCTCACTTAAAAAATCTGATATCTACAATGTTGATTTGAAAATGGAGATGTATCCAAAGACCGGTGAGAATATATCACTATCATTATTTGGTAAAAACTTTGTAAATCCAATTGAACAAATAGTAGCAGATGGTTCAGTTCCTTCCAATCTTCTTTTAACTTATACAAATCCAAATCAAGCAATACTTTATGGAGTAGAAATGGAAATAAGAAAAAAAATAAATGGTTGGTTTGATTTTTATTCAAATACTTCTATAATGAATTCAAATGTAAATGTAAATGGAAGAAGTAGACAATTGCAGGGTCAATCAAATTATGTAATAAATGGGGGTATAAATCTTCACAAAAATAATAACACTCTAAACATTTCATACAATAGAGTTGGAGAAAGAATATCAGCAGTAGGATTTCAAGGATACTCTGATATATTTGAAAACGCTAGAGATGTAATGGATATTGTGTTTCTACATAAATTAAAAAAAGGAGAAATTAAATTGGCGGTATCAGATGTATTTGCGCAACCATCAGTTTATTATCAAAAGTTACAAACAAAACGAAATCTAATTAAAACAAACAACGAACAAATTATTTCACTAACATTAAATTTGAATTTATGAAAAAATTAATTTTATTATTATCAATCTTATCTTTATTTGGATGTGAAAAAGATTTAGGTGGGTATGAACCGCCTGTAAATGTTCCACTATCAACAACTTTAAGTGGAACATACAAAGAAACTATCACACTTACAGCGGATAAAGTGTGGACATTGAAAGGATATGTTTATATCACAAATGGTTCACAGTTGAGAATCCAACCTGGTACAAAGATTGTATCTGATGTTGCAGAGAAAGGTGCATTGTGTATCGAAAGAGGTGCACAAATAATTGCGGAAGGAACTGCACAAAAACCAATTGTGTTTACTTCAGGAAAACCAGATGGTGAGAAAGCACCTGGAGATTGGGGTGGTATTGTAATATTGGGTATAGCTCCAACTAACAGAGCAACTACACCAACTATTGAAGGTGGTATTGGTAGACCTTATGGTGGTGATTTACCAAACGATAATAGTGGTGTTCTAAAATATGTGAGAATTGAATACGCTGGAATTGCAGCAATGCCAAACTCTGAAATCAACGCATTAACTTTAGGTGGTGTTGGTAGTGGAACTATCATTGAGAATGTTCAAACTATCTACGCTAATGATGATGCTTTTGAATTCTTTGGTGGAACTGTAAATGCTAAAAACTTATATGCATTCGCAACCGCAGATGATGATTTTGATTTTGATTTTGGATACACCGGAACTATTACAAATGGTGTAGCAAAGAGAGACCCACAATTCGTAGATAATGGAGATGCTGGAAATGGTATAGAGTGTGATAATGATGGAACTGGTTCAACCGCAACTCCATACACACACCCAAAACTATTCAATATGATTTTAGTTGGGCCTAACACTTCAACTGCATTGGCAAACCATAACTTAGGTTTAAGATTTAGAAGAGCAACACAATTTACAATGAAGAATAGTGTAATTTGGGGATGGATGAAAGGTGGGTTGAGTTTAGAAAGTAATGAAACTGCACAATTCGTAAAAGATGGAGTTTCAGTATTTGAAAACAATTCAGTAGGAACATTTAATCCTACCCTAAACTTTATCAGTAAAGCAACTACAATCTTAACAAATGACCAACTTAAAACTTTAGCTTTAGGTAAAGGTAATAAAGAGATAGATGTAGTAATACCTGAATTAGATAAACCAATATGGGTAAATGGATGGACTAGATTCCCATCAAAAGGAAATTAAAAGGAAAGGGAGTGAATACTCCCTTTTTTTATATTTATATAAAACAAATTATTATGAAAAAGCTACTATTGATTCTATTATTAGTGCCAACTTTAGCTTTATCTCAAGTTAGTAGTTGGAGAAGTAACCCACCATCGAGAGTTCAATCATCACCTTCAATTCAGAGACAGAGAAGTGATGTGAGTATGTGGAGAAATGATGGGCCTAGAGAGTTTAATAGACCTCAACCAACAAAACCCGGTTCTAATATCATCATCAACAATAATCCGTGGATGTGGAATGATTGGGGGTGGGGATGGAATAGATGGGGAATGTGGGGAGCACCTATGTTTGGGTTTAATTATTGGACACCTTCTTGGTATTGGAATGATTGGGGATATAGACAGCCAGCAAGAGTATATGTCTATGAAAATGGTAAAGCCGATACTATAAGAGGTCAGAAACCAATTATTAATTTTGTATTAGGTAAAACAACCAATAATCAAATAAGTACTTCTATTGCAATAGGAAATAGAAGTTATTTTATAGCAGATTTTGTTACAACATTTGAATCTGATAGATCAACATTTTTTCCTTTCGGAACAATTGACAAAGTGGATTTTCCTCTAATATCTGATTTGAAAAAAGAAAGAACTATTTATTTAGGTGCAGGTAAAAGATTTAAAAGAACTGGATTGCACGCTTTAATCGGTTTTGGAACTGAAAATGTGTATTGGAGAGGAAAGGATGCCTATGGAGAAATAACATTCCCTAAATCTCAGACACAATTTACGACAATCAAAATTGGTGCGATGAGAGATTTCAAAAACTTTACATTTAAGTTTGATACAGACCCAATTAGAGGTTATTCTCAATTTGGTCTAGGATTAAACTTTTAATGCAAAAATTATTTAAATTTATTTTTTTTATCTCATTGTTGTTTATCGCTGAAAATGTGATAGGGCAAACTTATACACAAACTTACATAGATAAATGTACAGGAGAACTTAAAGTTGCAACCACTACTTTTATTAATGGTAATGCAGTTGTTTCGTTTTACAATGAAGTAAAAACTTTTAGTCCATTTGAAGTGCAGAGTGGAGCTACACAAGTTTGGATTCAGGCAACAATATTGAAATATCAACAATTAGGTTGTCCGACAAATGTAGTAGTTCAACAAACAGTTCAGCAAGCAGTATCGCAGGCCGCATCACAGGCGGCTTCTCAAGCGGCGAGTAGTGCAGCTTCTCAGGCAGCATCAACGGCTGCAAGTTCAGCAGCATCTTCTTCGGCTTCTTCTGCAGCGAGTTCATCAGCGAGTACAGCGGCTAGTTCGGCTGCATCTACTCCTCCGCCAACTTCTTCTACTTCAACAAATAGTTCATCAACACAAACTACTAGCTCATCATCAAATTCATCTAATAGTTCATCTTCATCGAGTTCATCTTCTTCATCCGAAAGCAAGAGTTCTTCATCATCTTCATCGGAAAATAAGAGTGAGGCAAAATCAGAATCTAAATCAGAATCGAAATCTGAAAGTAAGAGTGAAGAAAAGAAAGAGGAATCTAAATCCGAATCAAAGGAAGAAAAGAAAGAGGAAAAGAAGGAAGAATCTAAAGAAGAAAAGAAAGAGGAGAAAAAAGAGGAAAAGAAAAAACAACAAAATGTGAATCCAATGTTGGTTGCATCAGATTTAACCGTAGCTGATGATCAAGAAGGGAAATTTAGTACGATAGCATCGATAGGTGTATCCCGTTCATCTCTTATGGGTGATAAATCATATAGTGCAAACTTAATGGTATGGAGTACTCTTAATCAATTTGCATTAAGTACCGGTACTACAAAGATGGATTTTCAGGATGGGAAATTAAACTCTATTAGTTCTTATTCATCTACAACCGCTTATCTTAAAGGTAATTGGATGGGATTATTAGGATACACTTGGATCAAACCTCATCCGAAGTGGGGAACTTATGGATACAACGTTGGTGCGATAATGTTATTATTAAAAAATGCAGAAAATAAATTTAATGTAACTCTTTCTACATCAGCTGTTGTATTTTGGACAAAGCCGTATCAATATAGTAAAAAGATAACATTATCTCCACAAGTATTTATTATGAACTCACCGATAAACTATGATACACATAATGCAACTACACTAGTTAATAGACATTTTGGTGGATTAATTGGAACTTCGTTTGATTACAAAATTAGCAAACGTTTTGGATTTAGTGCCAACTACAAAATAAATGTAAATACAATGGAGGGTATTAAAGCAACCCATATGATAATGATTGGAAGTAGAATGATACTTTAATCCAATTTTAAAGGTTCGGTATGTTCTCTATGTTTTTTAAGACCATACTCTTTTGTTGTTTTGGAAATAATTGCTCCAAATGAGCTACACATTAAAACGATTGCTATAAGTAAATTTATCATATATTATACTATTTTAATATATATATTGATAAAAATATTGTTAAACTAACAAAAATTGTATTTTCCTAAGAACTTAATAAAAGTTCCTTAAATTATACAATTATATATTTATATCTAAAACAGAACTATGAAAAAATTGTTAAACATTAAAAACATTGCAATTGCAGTATTGGTTGTAATTGTATTATTGGAAATTTGGAATCCAGGTGGAATAATGCCAGGGAAAACTATTAGAATAGAAGGAAAGAAATATGAAGTTATTAAGCATGAAATTGATACAGTAGATGTAATCAAAACCAAAGTTGTTACCAAAAAGGGAGATGATATCTATCATGAAACAATTGTAGAAAAAGAGGTTTTCATCCCAGCGAATGTGGATACTGCTGCATTACTTAAAGATTATTATTCAAAAGTATTATACAAAGATGTGTTGGTATTGCCTGATTCATTGGGAACTGTATCGGTAATAGATACGATTTCACAAAACAAAATATTAGGTAGAACATTTGATGCCAAAGTAAAAGAAAGAACTATTAAAGAAACTACAATTGTAAAAGAACTTCCAAAAAATCAAGTTTATTTCGGATTCGATGGTGGGTTTAATAAAGCAGATGTGGTATCTCACATTGGAACAGGAGTAATGCTTAAGACTAAGAAAGATAAAATCTATCAGTTAGGAGTTGGAGTTGCTAATAGAACAATTGACGGAACTAATGGTACACTTTCACCTTATATTGGAGCAGGAGTTTACTGGAAAATAAAACTTAAGAAATAACATAAATTATATAAATTTAAAAATGGCTATTTTATAATAGCCATTTTTTTTTGTTTTTTTATTTTAGATATATATTTATGTTGAAAATAATAACCTAAAATTTTATGTTAGATAAGTTAAACAAAATTTTGATTGCATTAGAAGATGCAGTAGATTCCGAAGATTGGTCATTAGTACAACATGCAATATCTAAATTAGAAGAGTTGTATGAAAAAATAGAAATGGAAGATCAATTCGGAGACTACGAGGATTAATATGAATAAAATTCTTATTTGTTGTGAAAAAAGATGGGTTGATGCCTTATTAAATAATTCTCCCATAATTGATAATAAAATAATTGAAGAGATTACCGAAACTTCATTAGAGGAGATTTTATTACGCAATAATATTACAATTATCGATAAAAAGCAATTTGTAAATATTGATAAGAATTTTGAAAAAATAATAATTGACGATTTATCAAATTTTGATTCATCAAATGTAAATTCTACTTACTATTTCATACCACCCATAGATTTTAATATTGCAGACCCTTTTATTTCAGAAAAATGGCCTGAGGCAAATTATTCAAAATTTAATAATATAGTAGAATGGAGTAATCAAATCTTTCCAAATTTAATTTTTATGGGAAGTAATATATTTTACTCAAAAAATCAAATATTTGATCTTTCATTAGTTTTAAATTTGAATAATAGATCTGATAATTGGGGTCTATATCACTATTTGGCAACAGATTTGTTTAGGGGAATACATCGAAAGGAATACCGCCTAGATTACACTTTTAGAGAAGTAAAAAAAGAAAACAGAGTTTTATTTTTATTAAAATTATTAGAATCACTATCAGATGATAATTTTAATCGTATAAAAATATCTACACATGGTAATTTTTTAAAAGATGAATTATACTATAATGATGTTAGAGAATTTTTTGAGAGAGAAAACTTATTATCCACATTTATAGAATTAACTAAGTTAGATCATAAATTTTTCAGCTTCGATGAATTAAATAGTAGGATTGCAGGATATACATCATGGCCTGTAAATAAATTATTGATGAATACATTTTCCTCTGATATTGCAATTTATTTTGAAACTGCAAGGGAAAAATCTCACATAAGAAATACGATGAATTACTTAATAACTGAAAAAACAATCGATTTGCTTAATGTGGGGAAACCGTTTATCCATCTTAGTCAAAATGTTACTGTATTTTTAAAAAAATTCGGATTTAGAAATTATGTAGAGGAAGTTTTTGATGAAATCTCAACCGATAAAATTGAATTGATAAAAAGAATATGTGAAATGGATGAAATGAAATATGAACTATTAATGAACAAACTGAAGCCATTAACTGAGTATAATTTGAATTTAATGGAAGAATTTTATAAAAAAAATATGTTTCTTTTTAAATTACTTTATAAGTGATTGATTATCAATAAAAAAAAAGATTAAAAGTTTTTTAGTAAAGGCTTGTTTTTCTCAACTTTTTTTCATAATTTAGTGATATAAAGATTGAGAGTTATGAAAAAATACACTAAGAATTACCACTCCTCCTTTTGGATGGAAGATTTTGATTTTGATGAGGAAATAGTTTTCTCCTCAATTTCCGAAAGATCAGCCGATGCTATTAGAAAGTATCGATTATCATCTGCTAGAAAGGCAATTGCAAACTTCGTTTCGATTGCTACTGGAAAAAACATTCCGGTTACTTTTGCTACTAACAACTCTTTTACCGATGGTAAATCAGTTGTAATTAGTGGTGATATTGATAAGCCAGAAAAATTCGATATTGGAGTTGGTTTGGCTTTGCACGAAGGTTCTCACATTTTACTTTCCGATTTTACAATTTTAAGGGATATTTCAAAACACATCCCCTCATCTCTATTTGAGTTAGCTAAGGAAAAGAATGTAGGTAATTATCTTTTGGTTGATATGGTTAAAAACTTAGATAATATAGTTGAAGACCGTAGAATTGATAATTTTATCTACAAAAATGCACCTGGATATAGAGAGTATTACCTTAAACTTTACGAACACTATTTCGGTGATAAGACAATTGAGAAAGGTTTGGAAAGTGATGATTTCAAAAAAGAAAATATAGAATCTTATATGTTTAGATTAATCAATCTAATGAATAAGAAATCTAATCTTTCTTCATTGAAAGGATTGAGGGAAATTTATCGAATATTGGATTTGAAAAACATAGATAGATTGAAAAACTCATACGATGCTTTGATGGTAGCAATATCAATCGCGGAAGTTATTATGAGTAATATCGATGTTGTGGAAAATCAAAACACTAACCAAAGCGGAGAGAGTGAAAATCAGGAATCACAAGATGGAGAAGGAGAATCTGAAAATTCAGATGGTGATGCTAATGATATGGAAGGTGATAAAGATGAGAATCCTTCATCAAATGGGCCTTCAATGAGCAGTAGTTCAGATAATGGTGAGGGAGATGATACAAAGAGTGAATCAAATGAATCAGAGGCATCTTCTTCATCAAGTAAATCATCTTCAGATTCTCTTTCTGAGACAAATTTAAGAAAATTACATAAAATCATCAAACAACAAAAAGAATTTTTAGATGGTGATGTAAAAAAGAAAAAGATTACTAGGGCTTTGGAAAATGAAATCAAAGCTGTTGAAAACTCTGGTTCTGAAATTGTGCATGTTGGTGAGAATTATAGCAAAAACTACAAAGGATGTGATGTGATTGTGATAAAAAATCTTACCAAACAAATGCTTGAATCAAATGAATTTGGTATGACTTATTCATATACCGATTGGAAATCTAATGAAATTAAATTGATGAAATCAATGAAAGATGAAGATTTTCAAAAAGCGGAAATGATGGGTACTATTATGGGTAAGAAACTTCAAGTTCGTAACGAGAGTAGAGAAACTATCTTCAACCGCCAGAAAAATGGTAAGATTGATGGTAGAATGATTTCAACTCTAGGGTTCGATAATGAGAATGTTTTCTCTCAAAAGTTTGTAGACAGATTTAAGAAAGCAAACATTCACCTTTCAATTGATGCTTCCGGATCTATGGGTGGTAAGAAATGGAGAGAAACGATGATTAACGCAGTTGCATTAGCAAAGGCAACTTCAATGATTTCTAACTTAGAGATGCAGATAAGTTTCAGATATTCAGATAATAACTTACCTGTTATAGTGTTTGCTTATGATAGCAGAAAGGATTCTTTCAATAAAATTAAATCCACCTTCCCTTATCTTAGAGAGTGTGGTACAACGCCAGAAGGATTGACTTTTGAAGCGATTCAAAAACTAATGGTGAAACCTTCTAATGATTTAGATTCTTTCTTCATCAACATATCAGATGGTGAACCCACTTTTCAAAATAACCAAATCCATTATGGTGGGCAGGCGGCATTTGAACATACAAGAAAAGAATTTGCTAAAATCAAATCAAATGGGATTGGAGTTCTTTCTTACTTTGTTTCCGATGGAATGTATGCAGATGCTTACAAAGATAGATTCAGATTTATGTATGGTTCTGATGCCAGATTCATCGATATCAACTCAATTGGTGAGGTGACAACTACTCTAAATAAGATGTTCCTTACTAAGTAATTGATTTTCAATGAAAAATTTTGAAAAAAATATTCAAAAAGGCTTGGAAAATTCGGAATTATTTCGTAGTTTTACTATGTAATCAGTTTGAGAGTTAAACATAAAAAATAGAGTTATGAAAAAAGTTATGAAAAAGGATTCGTTCTCCGAAAGCAACGAAGTTTGTAAGGTTGTTATGGTTGGTAAAGGAAAATACCACATGATTAACACACAAGGTGTGGATATGGGATACGCTGGTGTAGGTAGTGTTCTCAGAAAAAAAGCACATCAATCTGGAAACGCTCTTAAGAGTGTTGTAAATTCCAATGGTAAAAAACAATGGAGACAGGTTGATATTAGTGAATACAATATGTTGGTTAAGCCATTGAAAGAAAATGGTGAGGTTAATATCGAAGCTACTAACGAACATTCGGAATTACTTCGTATCATCCACGAAGATTCAATTAAATTGAAACCTGAGAATCTTATTATCAAAGATATCAAATGGAAGTATTTAATTCGTTCTGCGGTTCGTGGTAAAAATATTATGATGACAGGGCCTGCGGGTTGTGGTAAAACTATGGCGGCTAAGTTCTTAGTTACCCAATTACAACGACCTGATTTCTACTTCAACTTAGGTTCTACACAAGACCCTAGAGCAACTTTGGTTGGTAATACTCAATTCAACAAAGAGACGGGTACTTACTTCTCTGAATCGGCTTTTGTTAAGGCAATCAAAACCCCTAACGCAATTATCCTTTTGGATGAGTTGAGTAGAGCGCACCCTGATGCTTGGAACATTTTGATGACAGTGTTAGACCAAAACCAACGATATCTTCGATTGGATGAGGCAGAGGGTTCACCAATTGTAAAGGTGGCAGAGGGTGTTACCTTCATTGCAACCGCAAACATTGGTAATGAATATACTGCAACAAGGGTGTTGGATAGAGCTATCTTAGACCGTTTCGTAACGATTGAGATGGATGTGTTGAACGCCAATGAAGAATTCGAACTACTTCAGAAAATGTATCCAGATGTAAATTCTGATGATTTGAGAGGTGTTGCTGAGATTGCTCACAACACAAGAGAGGTGAGTCGTTCTGAGGTTGCTAAATTATCTAATATGATTTCAACCAGAGCATCGGTTGAAATGGCTGGATTGTTATACGATGGGTTCTCCTTAATGGAAGCTGCTGAGGTTGCTATCTTACCTTTCTTCTCCAATGATGGTGGATTGGAAAGTGAGAGAACTTATGTGAAGCAGTTGGTTCAGAAGTATGTGAAAACAACTGATGAAAATCTCTTTAATGAGATTAAGGATGAGGCTGAAACAAAAGATGAAACAATAGTTTGGTAAAAATTTCATAACTCGGAAGTTGGGGGGAGCAATCCCCTCTTCTTTTTAAACCTAATCTATGATTAAAAAAAGTAAAAAGGAATTAGAGTTTATTCAATTTGTAAAAGACGAATGCAAAAAATATGGAGTAAAATGTTCGTTACGAAATGTGAACTATGTAAAAATGAGTGGTAATATCAAATGCAGTGGTTGGTTTGACGAATCAGTTCCAGAATTGGTTTCTTCATTAAATCGTTCTGATTGGGTTGAAATTCTTGCTCATGAATATTCACATTTAACGCAGTGGGTAGAGCAAATAGATTTATGGAAGAAGTGTATGATATCAATGCCGAAGGTAGATGAGTGGTTGGGTGGTAAAAATATCAGAAATATAGACAAGTATTTGAATGATAGTAGGGATTTAGAATTGGATAATGAGAAACGATCTGTTAAGTTGATTAAGAAATGGGGATTGAATGTTGATACGGATAGATATACTCAAAAAGCAAATGCTTATGTGCAGTTCTACAATTGGATGAAGGAAACCCGTAGATGGGCAACTCCAAAGAATTCACCTTATAGAAATGAAAATATCATTTCATCAATGCCAAAACGATTCAATATGAATTATGATGTGATGGGGGAAAAATATCGTAAACTGTATAAAGAAGAGGGAATATAATATGAAAGTTGAATATACAATCAAAGAAGTAAAACCTAAGATATACGCAGTAATCCTTCCTGATGATTACCATCGACCAATGCTATTTTGCAGGGTGCAAGAGTATTATGAATCCCCTAATCCTAAATTTAGAGGTAAGAGCTTTGATATATGGGATTATATTGAATGGTATAGTAAAAATCACCACGATGCCTTTACATACGCATTTGATTGGGGTGGGTTCAATATACCTTTGGAAGTGGCTTATAATTGTTACGACACGCTAAAGGATGGATATACTCCATACGATGAGATTATGGAAAAGATCGTATTCCAAATCTATGAAATGAATGGGAATAGTTGTGATGGGTATATTATCGGAGCAGGTGATATGGAAGGTGGCACATTTTGGCATGAAGTTTGTCATGGATTATATGCAACTAATCCTCTATATAAAGAAATGGCGGACGAAATTACTCAAATGATTCCCACTAAATTATATAATCAATTCGTAAATAATTTAGTTGATTATGGATATACATTAGAGGTAATGGATGATGAGGTTCAGGCGTATCTTATGACAAATTGGGAAGTAACTTCCATTAGTAAAGGTACGAATAAAAGAGATGTAAAGAAATTTAGCAAGTTATACAAACAAACTTTAAGTTCATTTTTAAACAATTAAAATAAAATAAAATGGTAGAATTTTTAAAAAAGTACAAAGAGCAAATCTTTAATATCATCACGGTATTTCTGATTTTGGAATTCGCAGTTTTTCCTGGCCTTACCGCCGCTGATACATTTTCTAATATCTTAGCAGGTATTGGATTATTGTTATTGATTGTATGGGGTGGATTAGCACTTTACAATTATGTAAGAAGTGATAAAGGTGGTATAGTTGATAAAGAAGAATTAAAAGAAGCTCAAAAAATTTTAGATGAGCAAACTAAACCAAAGCGTAAGTACACTAAAAAAACAAAATAATATGGCAACATTTGATAGATACAGCTATCGTTATAATGAGTTTGGTAATCGTAGAAGCGAAGAAGAACTAAACGAATTAGAAAAACAATTTAATCAAAATCAACAATTAAAATTTAAGAAAATGTTCAAAACAATTGGAGCAGCAGTAGTAGGATTTTTCCTATTAGTATTTTTATTTATGTCTTGTGAAAGAATTGATGCAGGGCATGTGGGTGTTAAAGTAAACCTTTATGGTGATAATAAAGGTGTAAGTGATGTTACTGAAGTAACTGGTATGGTATTCTACAATCCAATTACACATAACATCTATGAGTTTCCTACATTTATTCAACACAAAGAATATACCGGAGATAACTCATTTGTAGTAAATTCAAAAGATGGTAGTGAGTTTCATGTTTCACCTATCATCAACTATTCAGTTCAAAGAGAAAAAGTTCCATCTATTTTTGCTAAATATCGTAGAAGTTTAGAGCAGATTGAAGAAGGCTTTCTAAAAACTGCGGTATTTGATGCATTCAGATTAGCAACTAACAAATATACTGCCGATGAATTAATTGGCAATCGCCAAACCTATGAAGTTGAGGTTCGTAAAATCTTAGAGGGTCAATTATTAAGAGAGGGGTTTGTGGTTAATCAGTTTACATCAAATTTAGTATATCCTGAAACATTCAAAGCAGCTATTGAAGCTAAGAATAACGCGGTTCAAGCGGCATTAAGAGCAGAGAACGAAGTTAAAACCGCTGAAGCACAAGCTAAGATTAAAGTAGCAACTGCTGAAGGTAACGCTCAGGCATTACTTACATCAGCAAAAGCTGAAGCTGAGGCAAATAGAATGAAGCAACAAACATTGACTCCATTGTTGATTCAGTTAGAGTTCGTACAAAAGTGGGATGGCAAGTTGCCGGTGTATGGACAAGTTCCACAATTATTTAAAAACCTTCAATAATTTCATAACTCAAACTCTCAAATGAAGGTTTTTAGGGGTAGAAATACCCCTTTTTTTATTTGGAATATTTGAGATTTTTTCGTATATTTGTCATATAAATTTTAGAGATATGAAAACATTTAGTGATTTATCATTTCAACCACACCCAACTCACATGATGGGAGGTGTGCAAGCCCGTATGGATTTCGATAATGGGTTTGGGGTTAGTGTAGTGTGTACTCCTTATACCTATGGTGGTGATAAGGGGTTGTATGAATTGGCTGTATTTAAAGATGGGCATATTCATTATGACAACCCCATTGCAAATGGGGATGTAGTAGGTTATTTAAGACCTGAAGATGTAACTGATGCTATGTTAGTAATTCAAAAATTTTAATTATGGGATATAATCCGTATAGATGGTGGACAAAAGGTAGACCTAATAAACCACTTAATGCAGATGCTCCGTTACTATTAAAGATACGAAATGGTGACTTTGATTATTCTTATATGTTTAACGAAGCTGCTTCCCAAAGATCATCCGCTGAAGAGGCGTATAACCAAACTTATAAGAACTATGGTGGTACTGATGAGAGGAATCGTAAAGAGGCGGCATTAGAAGCCGGTAGAATGAAACGTATCAAAGCAGTTAAATTGGAATTAGAAGCATTTAAGAATGAAGAACTTATATTGTGGAAGTTGAGAGCAGAACTTAAGAAAGAATTCGAAAAGGATTTGTGGGAGAAAGCAATGGAAAGACAAAGAGGTAAGGGTACATTAGAGGATTTGTATTGGTGGTATAAAAAACAAGTTAAACAAGGAACAACTACTTCAGAATTTGATATAAAATATCGTAGAGCAAACACTAAAGGATTGGATCATCTTATTTACTAAATTTATATTTATAAATGAATTTAAATAGATAAGATGAGTTATTTAATTGCTAATATACCCGCAATTGAGGTTTATGTAGATAAGAGGTTTTTATATGATTTTCAAATCGATTCTAAAGGTAAATTATTAGGTGAAGGTGAATGGGAAGGGGGTCATTGGGTAACCGTTAAATCAATACCAAATAGAGCTTTATTATTTGAAACTTATATAGATAAATTTGGGGCTGTATATGATAAGTTACCAATCCACGCTTTTAGATGGAGACCGGTAGAAGCATCTGATAAGGTACTTCCTTTGGACTTCCTTCAACTTTGGGATTGTTTATCATATAACATATCAGTAATAGAGAAAAGGGCGCTAAGAGGTTCTAAAACCTTTACAACGTTAAAGGATCAAACTACAATAGAAGGTGAGTATCTTTTTACAATTGATACGGCACATTCAGACCCAAATGAAATAGATTGTGGGTGGAGTGAAACTCCAAACGAACATAAATCATATAATATATCAAAATTGGTTAATGGACAATTTTCAGCCCAACCGAATAATCGTACAAGGTGGTATCAACCAAGCCGAACTAATGATATAACACAAATACCATATTTTAGATACTCTACTAAGGTTTGGAGGTGTGAAGATTATGGAAAATGGAGACCATCTGAATCAAATTGGGATTACTCATTAAGTAAATAGATTATATTTATACACGATGATACGATTGAAAAATATAATTTTAGAACAAAAATTGGATGAGGTAGGATATCCTGAAGACCTATCATTTGAAGAATTTTCTAAAAAAAGATTAGAGGGTGCAACTAAAATTTCAAACGATGCAAAAGAAAAGGGTGGGGCTGCTCTACTAACACATCATCACTTTGTGGTAAAACTTCCTTATTATAAGAAAGCAACAGAAGGTAATTTTAATGTAAATGAAGCACAAATAGAACTTAAAAAGTATTTAGATGAATTATGTAATGTATCTTCGGATATGGAACAAATTCATTTTCAAGAGTTAGTTGGCCTAATTGAAGTATTGGGTGAATTAATTATAAAATCAAAATAGTTACAAATTTCACTAAATTAAACATACATGGACGACGGTGATAGTAAAAACAATCAACAAGCTGAAAAGCAAGGAAAACAGAATAATGTTATACAAAGATATGGCATTGATGATGGCTCTATTCTTCAATCCATTTGGATTCGATGCCGTACAATATTCCCTAATATTACTGACAGGAAGTTTATGGAAAGCGAACTTCGTGTTGTATTGTATTGCGGGGTTGTTTTTTGGGGTTTATATTTACTTTACGAAATTATTAAGTAGAAAAAATTAATTATTATTGTATTTATAAAAAATATTGTTTTATTAAAAGTTATTTAAATGGAAAATCTTATTAATAGAAATGGTGAAGAGCGAACCATTGAAAGAATTTCGCACGATAGAATTAGGATAATGGGGAACTCCTATTTTGTTAGAAAATCTTCGGAAAATAATAATATAAGTATGTTTGATTTTGAAGGGGGGCCGTGTTTAAATGTTGGGGGTAAAATCAAATTTGAAAAGCTAGAATGGCAAATTCATCAAATTAAGGAGGAAGATACATCATTCCCAAATTTCGCATCCGTTCAATTAATTGTTTCACCTATATATTAGTTTTTTTAAATGAGAGAAATCATTTGTTCAGGATGTTCTTTCACTAATTTTGAATTGGTTAATGAGGATAAGGTAATAAGAGGTATTACACCGGAAATAGATGGTATTAATCCATTGGGTTCTTATCCTGAGGCAATCCATAGAATTTGTGGGCATAAAGTTTATAATGCAGGTATGGCGGGCAATGATATCGCTACATCTGTATTATCTATTATTTCGATTGCAGATAGATTATTAAAAGAAAGTAAGGATATATCAATCATATTGCAATGTACTGAATTCACCCGTACATCTAATTATATGCCGATAAGTTTTCAAATAAGGAAAAATGTCGCAGGAGATAATTCATCGGTTAGAAATAATACATACTTATTTGATGGGAGTGATAATGGGTTTTTTCAGTTTGGAACTTTATCCGGTGTAAGAAATAATTTTTCAACTAATGAAAATTTAGTTAATTTAGCCAAAACAATTGGTGAAAATCTTTTTTCAATAGAGGCGAGTTATATAAAATCTTTAACTCACATATTGTTATTGCAAAATTATTGCAAGGTACACCATATTCCGTATAAAATATTTTGTAAAACCGAATCATTTAGTATTCCATTTTCTCCTATTTTTGAAATATCAGGTGAAACACCTGAGGAGATATTTAAATCTATGTTTTTAGATAAAAACCTTACTAAGAAAAAACGATTATCTTTTATAAATTCAGACCCATATATTAAAAATCTATTTGGTATGCTGGATTTAGATAGATTTTGGTTTTTAGGGGATGAAAACTGCATGTACGGTGGTATTACTGAGTGGGTTTATAATAGAAATGTATATAGATACAAAGATACAGAATATACTCCGTTGGTGGTAGAGGATATTGATGGAACCCCGACTGAATTTAAACCAATGTACCCCATTCAAAGAGCAATGGATAAGATTGCAGATAATAATTTTAATCCAAACGGACATCCTACTTATTTTTACTGGGATTATTTTGTACAAAATGAAATAACAAAATGGGAATTGTTGTAAATTTATTACCAATAGAATTTGATGAGAATAAAGATCAAAAATTCCGACCTATGACTGAATTCAAAAGTAAGGAATGGGTTGAGGGGAATAACTATTGGTTAGGAGTACTAGAAAAAATGTACAATATCAGATTTAATTACGCTGAAGAAAATACAATATTGCTTATACTATACAATGGACAGGCCCAACATTTTATTACACAGGAAACATATTTTAAAGAAATAAAGACTGGATTGGATGAGGGATTGTATAAAAAAATAATTATTTTTCAAAATGAAGTCAATTGGGATACCTTTGAGAAGTTATTAGATATTGAAGATTTTTTTTATAGTATATTTGGTGATGATAATAGATTTCTTTTTCATAGGAATATATTTAAATCGAGATTTAATTTTACTAAAATAAATCACGCATATGGGTTTGGGTGTTTTCCTTTTCAACTATTGCACAACTACGGTGAAACTTTAGATTTTTGTTTTGATAATTTAGAAAAAAGGTTTCATTTATTTTCGGCTAATTGCAATGTTAAAGAAGAAAGATTGCATTTATATCAATTTTTAGAAAAAGGCAAACATTGGTATAAAACAAATACTTCTTTTTTTCTACCATTGTATGGTGGAGTTGGGAAAAAGTTTGATATTAAAGATTTCTTAAGTAATCATTTTTTGAAAGCTAACGTTGGGAAAGATAATAGTTACATTTCAAATCTAGGAGAATTGGATTTAGAAATTAAATATGTTCCTAAGAAATTAAAATATGATAATTTTAATCAAGTAAAGAATTTGGCGTTGAAAGATGCAGCGGAATCTTTATTTCAAATAATATTTGAAACAAGATATCATTCCCATTGTGGCATTGTTTTAAGTGAAAAAGTTTTTAAAGGATTTTTATACAAAACTCCATTTTTAGTTTTCGGTCAGCATGGCGTTTTAAAACTTTTAAAGGAAATCGGATTCAAAACTTTTGACTGGTTGGTAGATGAATCATACGATTCTGAAATTGATGATGGGAAGAGGTTGAAAATGGTATTAGATGAATCTGATAAATTATTAAAAACTAATTTTTACGATTTGAAAGCTAAGATAGAACTTTATAATGAGAACTTTGAGTATAATCATAATTTAGTTAAAACTTTTGCAGATTCAGAAATTCGTAAATTATTTAAAATGTTTTATGTATAATAAAGATACAATATGCGTGATGCCTTTTATGCACCTTTCTGTTTTTCAGGATGGTAAGGTGAAACCTTGTTGTATGGCAAGTGATTTTTTCGAAGAGAATTATAACGATTATGTAGATTTTAATCAATTTTATAAAAATGAATCTTATAAAAAACTAAGAGAAGATTTAAAAAATGGCGTAAAAAATAAAATATGCGATGCATGTTGGAAAACCGAAGATAGGGGAGGTAGAAGTTTCAGACAAGAAAAGAATACCCATTTCCAAAAGCAATATGAAGAATTGATGAGAGGAGAATCTGAAAAAAATGAATTAGTTTTTTTAGATGTAAGATTTTCAAATCAATGTAATTTTAAGTGTAGAATGTGTGGGGAAAGGGATTCTACATCTTGGTATGATGAGAGGGCTGAATATTGGGAAAAGGAAGTTGTTGATCCTGTAAGAGAGAAATTAAAACAATGGAAATTGGATCATAGAGTTTATGAATATATAAATGCATTCGATAAAAAGAAATTACATATACTCAAAAATGATTTTACCCAAAAGGATTTAGAAAAGCTAGAATATGTTTATTTAGCAGGTGGAGAGCCTCTTTATATGAGAAAGGTGTGGGATTTCATAGAAACAATCCCTCACCCTGAAAACGTAACACTTCAATTTCAGACAAATTTTTCTATATTAGAATACAAAGATACATCTATATTTGAATTTACTAAAAACTTTAAGAATGTAGTTTATTCTATTTCTTTGGATGGGTTGTTCGAAACTGGCGAATTTCAAAGAACAAACTTTAAAACTGAAACATTTTTATCAAATCTGAAAAAATTAAATGAGGAGATTAAATTAAACCCAAATATTAGTTACGATTTTACTTTTACGACAACTATAATTAATGTATTTCAATTCTTTGAAACTTATGATTATTTAATTGATAATGGATATATAAATGATTATTCGAATATCAGATTACAAATAGTAAGTTGGCCTAAACATTTAGATGCTAAAAACTTCGGAATAGAAAAAGAGATTGAAGAATATTTTGATAGAAAAAATATAAAGGGGATAGAAAGAAATCCTTATCTAAGTGGGGATATTAAGAATTACATATTGCATATTAAACAAGGAATAGAAGGTGATTATGAAGAGCATTTAACAAATTTTAGAAATTATATAAAATGGTCTTCTCTTTACAATAATTTAGAAATACCAAAACATTTAAATAAATTTTTACAATAATGGAAAAAAGAAAATATCTACCAACATTGGCAGAACTAATTGACAGGTTATCAATTATTCAGTTAAAAGAAGTATTCATCACCGAACATAAATCAGAGTATGGGCAAGAAATTAAAGATATTGTACATGATATAGATTTGATACTTAAATCAGGTGATTATGAATTAGATGGGGAGTTTGTTAGAGCGATTGTAGTATTATCTCAAATGAATTTACACATTTGGACAAATGAAACTAATGCAAGAGCTGGAATTGATGCGGGTAATAAATTATTATTAACTCATGGATTGAATGGAATTCGTAATACCGCTAAAAACAAAATTCAGGAAAGAGTAGGGGGTAGAAAGGATTATAAAATTGATTGTATAGCAGCGGAATT
>JACCDJ010128114.1_pt1 | contig 22953 bp, 16 predicted proteins | sample 7444481 | NCBI WGS metagenome assembly JACCDJ01 (sample SAMN15323435, study PRJNA562643) | freshwater metagenome | isolation source: river surface water | place: USA:Blue River Watershed | collected 2017-08-15 | reverse complement strand
TTAGAAAAAGAATTTAGAAATAGTATTAATAAATCATGGATGGAACTGTTTGAAAAATATTCTGATAATGAATATCAAGAAAAATTAGACAAATGTTTAGAAGAATTTGGTGACCCTATTACAAATGAAATGATTGTAATACCAATTACTTTACCTTTAACAGGTCAAATAGTTGATAAAGATGTTATTTTACAAATTCTACAAAATAACCCAATAAATCCTTTTAATAACATGCCATTAACCATTAAAGATTTAGAAGAATATAATCAAAAACCAGAAATAAAAGAACAAAACTTAAATTTCTTACAAAAATTACAAAAAATAAAAGAAGAATTAAATGATTTTTTCTGTAAAAGTATTAAATAGCACATTGTTTAGAAAACATCTTTTCAATATTTTTTAAATTACCTTTTTCTAATTCAACACAAATACTTCCCATTTGGTTACGATAATTAATAACAATGACAATGTAATAAATAATAACACCAATTAATGCTATTATTAACCATAAAGGTAAAATAGTTCTTCTATTACCTGAACCTGTCGCAAATTGTTTTAAATTACCTTTAGGGTCAAATAAAAATTTAGGTTTAGTTATAAATAATATTCCTAGAACAATAAGGTAAATTAAAAGTGTTGTTTCTAAGGGTCTTTCCGGATTAAACAATAACATATTATTTTTATTATCTTTTGTTTCATAAGCAAGAAAAAAAAAGAAAAAAATATCTTTACAATTTAGAAAAGGATGTTTCAGATTTTACATTTTATTATATTATTAATTCTTATTGGAACATTTATTTATTATCAAAAAGATAAAATAGTCGACAAATTTCGTAGTTCATATACTACTTTTTCATCAAATAAAGAAGGCTTTCAATTATCAAACATTTTTTCTTTACAAAAACCATCAATATTACAACAAAGTATTGATACATCAACTGACAATTTACCTATTATTTCATTAAATTCAGAAAATGACTTTAAAAATGAAGTTGTCAAATATATTCATAATTTTATTCCATTAAAACAAAGTCAAACTTCTGATTTTACAGTTGGTAATTTAAAAGCCTTAAATGACAAAAAGATAGATTTGATGATTACACAAGAAGAGATTTTTTATAATGCTTTTACAGGTAAAGAACCTTTTACAACTCCTTTAAAAAATTTAAGATTTATATCTGGTCTCTATTTCGAAACTTTTATTTTATTAACTTATCCGGAATCTGGAATAAATAGTTGGAAAGACATTAAAGGAAAAATTATTGGATTTCCTAGTAAAGATTCGGGTTCATTTTCTAATGGTAATAAAATTGCACAAGCTTATGGATTTAAACCAGGAACTGATTTTAATTATATTAATGTAGATAGTATGAATCGATTATCTAATCTCTTTTTACAAAGAAAAATAGATGCTATGTTTATAACAACATGTAATAAGAATCCTTATTTAATTAATTTAGCTAGGAAAATATCATTAAAATTTATTGGAACAAATGATATTGATGAAGGAATTATGAAAGCTTATTTTCCATGTGAAACTTCAAAATATATAAATACAAATAATTATTATACAAATATTAATACATCTAGTTTTATTAAAACATTTGCAACTAGAGTTATTCTAGTATGTCATAAAGACCTAGATGAAGAATATGTATATGGATTTACAAAAAAATTAATTGAATCAAGTGAAGAATTAAAGATGTTAAGTGACAATTATCTCTATAATCGTGACAAATTAAATTTAGTTGAAGACGCTTTCATGCCTTCACAAATGTCATATATACCAGAAAAAATAGAATATCATCCTGGTTCTATTAAATATTATAACGAGTTATATGATCAATTTTTTGCACCATAAAAAAAATAGCTAGAACATCAATAATTCTAGATATATAGAAGTTTCATCTTTTTAGTTTTCATTTTATTTTTTTGGTAACGCTTTTTCTTAAAAAGTGTGGTTTAATTTTATTTAAAAATAAAATAATATATAATATACACATTTAAATTTATTACAATTAATTAAAAAATCAAGAATGATTGTTGATATAATTCTAGGTTGTTCTTATGGAGATGAAGGTAAAGGTAAGGTAGTTCATTCCTTGATGGAAAGTAACAAATATGACTTATCAGTTCGTTTTAATGGTTCATGTAACGCAGGTCATACTGTTTATATTGAAGGACAAAAATTTGTTGTTCATCAATTACCTGTCGGGATTTTAAGTAATTTTGGTTATATCCTTATAACCAGTGATTGTTTAGTTGATATTCCAAAACTTAAAAAAGAATTGTCAATACTTCAAGAAAAGGGTATTAAAACAGAAGGTCGGATGTTTATTAGTAATGCGGCACATATTATTACTCCAGAATTAATTGAATATGACCAAAAGAATAATTTAATTGGAACAACTGGTTCTGGTATTGGACCAACTTATGCTGAAAAAATGTATCGCAAAGGTAAAAGGGTAGAAAATTTTGCGGATGAATTTATTAAAATGGGATTTCAAATAGTTAATATGTCAGAATTCTGGTTTTCAAATTTTGTTAAAGAAAATGTCAAAAGTATTCTACTTGAAGGGGCACAAGGTTTTGGATTAGATATTAATTGGACTAATAATTATCCTTATTGCACATCATCAACATGCACAGTTGCAGGGGCTGTGAATACAGGTATTCAACTTAAAGATATCCGAAATATTTACGGAATTGCCAAAGCTTATGATACATATGTCGGATTGGCTAAATTCCAGCCAGATGATGACAATAATCTCAATATTATTGGCGATCATGGTAAAGAATTCGGAAGCACTACAGGACGTAGAAGACAATGTAATTATATTAACCTAGATAACCTTAAAACTGCTCTATATATTAACAATTGTAATAAATGTATAATTAATAAAGTTGATATTCTTAAAGATTTAAATATTTTCAAAGTTATACATAATAATCAAATTATTAGTTTTGAATCATGGTCACAAATGAAAAAATATATTATTGAAGTTTATCCAAATATTGAATACATTTTCTCAGAATCACCAAACAAAATATAATATTCATCCACTTAACATTTTATATTTTACTTTTTTTTTTCTTTATTTTTCTAATCATTAAAGTAAGATTAGATACTTACTTATTACAAAATGAATAAAACAAAAGATTATACTTACTTTTTTTTTATAATTCTAGGATTAGTTTTAGTAATTATATTGTCATTATTATGGACACCTTTTATTTATCATTCATTATTTTACACAAATGAAGCATTTGAAGATTTCATAAAAGATGATAATAAAAAACAAAAAAAAATACCAAAAGTAATCCACCAAATATGGTTAGAATCAGATAATATTTCTAATATTCAAAAAGATAGAATGAATACTTGGAAAGTTGATTATATTAAAGAACATCCAGAATATATTTACATTTTTTGGAATAAAACAAAAATTGATAAACTAGATTGGTTACCTAGATTAAGACATATATATGATGTTGAAAAAGACCCTAGAGGAAAATCAGATATTGTAAAATTATTAATTTTACATCAAATCGGAGGAATAGTTATCGACCCAAATGCAGTTTGGGTTAATAAATCAAATTTAGATGATTTAATTGAAAAAGCATATCAACAAAATAATAACATGTTTCTAGGAAGAGAACCCAACCAAAATTGGGTTGGAAATAGTGTTATAGGTTCAGTTAAAAAACATATCGCTCTAGCTTTTCTTTTAAATAAATTAGAGGAAATTAGCGAAGGTTATTCAGAAATTAGACAAAAAACACCAACATGGATTGTTACAGGACCTGTTTTTGTAAATAGAGCAATCATGGATAATTATCCAATTACCATATTCCCTGAATTTACTTTTACACCAACAAATAAAAATATAAACCCTAATAATCCCACGAATAGTTTAACTTTTTACCAAACTAGCAATGTTAATAAAGTCGATGATTATATGATTTTAGAAAAATTACCAAAATTATCTTACATGTATAATTATGACTATAAATCATTATAATGATTCTCTTTTTATAGGTATTAATGTAATTATTATATCATCTTGATTTATTTTATCCCGTAAATTTTCATTTCCATTATATGCCTCATTATTCGTAATAAATAATATATTTAATCTATTTTTTAGCTCTTGAAATGTAGGATCATTTAAAAAGGACACATCATTAGATAATAATGATACAATTTTTTGTAAAATAACATTATTAAAAGTTCTTTTTGAGTTTATATCTGTTGGGATTAATGGTTTATATGAATCGTATTCAGATGCAATGATATAATTATCTAAAAATGCATATTGACCACATTTTCTTCTATCTATTTCTCCATTTGTTGTATTTAATATGTTATTTAAATCATTTTCTCCTAATAATTGTTTTAAAATATCAGCCATTACATTTCTATCAATTGATAAAAATGCCTTTAAAATTGTTCTTGGTAATTTAGTGCTTGTTAACAAAACATTTTTTTTTATTCTTTTTAAGTTTATCAATAAATCTAAAAATTTTTGATATTGATCATCTTTAAAACATGTAGATATAAAAGTTTCACGACTTTCCATGTTTTTTTTTGATAATTTAGAGTATATTCGTTTCTTAATACATTCAGATTTACTTATTAATATTGAATCATCCTTACATAACATATACATTAATTCAGTTAGTACTAAATCCATATCAATAATGATGTATTTAGTAAATGAATTATTAAAAGACATTATTTTTTCGAATAAAGTTATATTTCTTCTAACCGGTGGTGGTGGTGGTGGTGATCCCATTAAACTAATTTTTCCTTTAATATTTTCTAATTGTGAATATTCAACATAAAAAGATTCATTGTATTTTTGATGTAATCCGTTAATTAATTCTTCAATAATTTTTTTAAATGTAGATATATCAGAAAATTCATTTTTTCCAATATTGGATTGTCTCACTTCATTTAAACTATCAATTAAGTTTTCTATTCTCGGTTCATTGAGTGAGTATGTTATAATGACTTCAAACTCAACCCTATTATAATTCGGATTTATAACTAGAGTAATATGTCTGTCATTGTAATCATCATCATAAAAACTATATCTAATATCCCCTCCATATTGCAATATTTGTTTGTTTTTTTTAACTTTATTACTTTTTTTACCTTTACCATTAATCATTTTCCCTTTGGTTTTATTTAACTTTAATTTCTTACTTATTTTTTTTTTACTTACATTTTTAAGTAATTTCTTGTTATTTAATTTTCTACTAACCATTGAAAAGTTTTTAGCCTGTTATTTTATTTTTAAATAAAAATAAGAAAATAATATTAAAAATGAAAATAATAATTAGTTATGTAATAAATCATCTATCCCTAATTGATTTTTAGATAATAATTCCTTATATTTAGCTCTTTCTAATTGGTCATTTGGAAATACAAAATCAGGTGATTTTAGATTTGGATAAATTTTTTTATTTAATTGTATATCACAGCATTTATTACATTCAACACCTGTGCATGTTCTTTCTTTAATGACAGAATAACCATCTGCTGTCATTACTTCTGTTTTTAAATTACAATTATAACACATTGGTTTTTGTTTGTCATAGTGTTTAAAACCAATTCTGTTCATTCCAACAGGTAATTCACAAAACCCATTTTTACATCCACCAAAAGTATTAGGATAATTCTTATTAGCTTGAAAAAAAGGACAATCTTCATCTTTTTGACATTCTTTATCCCAAACACCTGTTTTAGGAACCATTGGGTCCATGGATAAACAAGAATTAGAATTTTGAGCATCTGGAAATGATTCACCATTTGGTTTAAAACACCTATGACCATCATTTAATTCATGATTTCTTTGTTCAAGATTATATGATATAGATTTACTCATTTCTCTTCTTTTTGTATAATCTTGCATTTGAGTAAAAACATTATCTAGAATTGATTCATCATCTTTATTTGCCCCTGAAAAATTAAAAGATTTGTTTGCATTAAAATTATAAGCATCCAAATCTTTAAAAACAATTTCGGCTTGTGGAACGACACCAATTAAATATGCTTTATCTATCCAAATTTGAAATTTTTCTGGTTTAAAAAACATTCCTAAATATATAGAAAATCCATAATGTTTATTTCTTCTAAATATCTCAACAATAAAAGTATAATAATATAAATTTAATGTTTTATGATATTGAATTTTAACTAATTGAGAATCTGTTATTTCATAATTAGTCCATTGATAATAAGGTAAATCAAAATTCTTCTTTTTTGCTTCGACGTTAAACTTTAATATAAAATAGTAGAACATTATTTTTAAAATATTTTGATGTTCTACTTGTAATTTTTTATATTCTAGCTTATTTAATCCAGATAATTCATTTGATTTAAAAAAATTAGCATTTAATGGTGTAACACTATTTAAAACGTCAGGTGAATCTGAATTATAAGTAGGAATTGGAATATTCTTATTGCCTAAATGTTCATCTAGAAATGATTTTTGTGTTGATGAGAATAATTTTTCATCTGAAATAAGTTTTTTATTTTCATTTTTATATAAAGTTTGAAATGGTAAATCTGTTATTTTATATAATTTATTATCAAATGTAAAATAATTTACTTTTTTTATAATACTACTTATAATATCAATAGCTTGATAAGCTTTAATTTCATTTTTAATACCTTGATATGTTGTTGATAAACGATTTGCAATAACAGGACTTGGATTATATATTTTAGTTCTTCTCTCTAAGAAATTATCATTTTTATTATATCCAGCAGGTATATTACGATATATCTGATTATTTTTATCAGATATTAAATCATCACTCATGATAATATTTACTTTACTACTATTCATAGAAAAAAAAGAGGTTATATAAAACAAAAATTTAAAATAAAATATCATAGAAGACTAAAGTGTATCTAGAAAAGCTTTTTCTTAAAAAATGTTACCAAAAACAATTGACATATTGGTATAATCCTAGTTACACTTCTAGGTATTCTTGAAAAATAAAATAAAAAATATAAAATTATAAGATACTAAGATGTATCTAGAATTACACTTTTATAAAATATCATGTTCTAGTTACATAAAAAGTTGTTTAATGTTTTTTGATAACACTTTTTCCTAAAAAAGTGTCTAGAATTACACTTTTATAAAATATCATGTTCTAGTTACATAAAAAGTTGTTTAATGTTTTTTAATAACATGTTTTTAACACTGCTTTTTTTGAAAAAGCAGTTAGAAGTCTTCGATATCATCATCTTCACCTGGAACATAATCATATTCATCGTCTTCAACTTCATAATCTAACATTTTTTGTCTACGTTTTTCTTCTATCACATCACCTGGAACATCATCTAATTGATTTAATTCATCTAATAATTCCATATCACGGTCAAAATTGACCTTATCTTCACCAGCATTAATTTCACGCTCAATTATATCTTCAAAATCATCATAATCAATTAGACCTAGACGTTTCTGGTCTAAAATAGCTCTGCGAAGGTCTTTTCTAGTATCATCAACAGCTAATTTTGCAAAAATGCTAAGAGTCTTTCTGTTTCTTTCTTCAATCTTTTTGTTGTAAACAATTGTTAAATATGATTGTGTCAATTGATTAAAATCTTCTTCTTCTTTGAAAATTTTATCCATTATTTGAGTTATATATAAAATAATGATTTTACGGTCTGAAAATACTTTCAAATTAAAGTTACGAATATCATCTTCAAACTTATCACCACTTGAATGTTTTAATTCACTTATAAATTCTGAATCATCTTCATGGTCTACTTTAGGTATAAATTGATGAACTTTACCTTTTTTATTCTCAACTTTATACTCTATTAACTGATTCAATACCATAAATAACATGCAACGAAAAAATGCAGCTGAATTTTGATAATTGAAATATATACTATTATTACCAATAAAAAGTTCCAAATCATTAGTTAAACTATTAAATAAATTAAATAATTGACTAAATAGTGATTGATATTCACGATAATAAATCAAATATTTCCATTGATTATTCATTTCAAAATCATTATATTTGTCAAATGCATTGTTTTTAATAATCGATAAAGAATTTCTAAAAAAATTAAAGAGATAATTCTTAATATTTTTCTCAATTCTCATCGCACGTTTATTTGAAGCTTCTTTAAATAAACTTTCATTCACTTTATCAATAAATTCCTTACTATCCATACTATCAATCGATTTGTATTTATCACTTTCTTTATCAGTAGAAACTTCATTGGTTGATAAAATACCCATGTCATCTTCTTGATAAACTTTATAATAATCACCTAGTTTAAATAATTTTGTTTTAAGTTCTGTATCCTTTTTTATTACTGACATACTATTCACCAAAGTATCAATCTCTTGATTGATTTGTTGATTCAATTTACCCCAGTGTTTTTCTAATTCTTTTTCTTTCTTATCATCAGATTCTTCACTAGATATAATTTCTTTAAGTCTTGTCAAAAAACTTTGAATAAATCCACTCTTATCTAAACCTTTATTATTATCAATAAAATTAGTTATGGTTTGTTCTAATATTTTAGATTGTTTCAATTCTTTAGGTTTAGGAACATATATCTTATTCTTTTTACGAATATCAGATAATAAATCCTTATAATCACCATCAGTATATTCTTTAGTTATAATCTCTTTCTTGGTTTCACCAGATAATGTGCAAATATCAAAAGAATTAAAAATTCTTACACTAGCACGGTTAACACCACTATCTACAAACAACATAAATAATTTATTTTTCATTTCGTTTGAAACTACATATTCTTGATTTAATAATAAATATGGGTCCATTGTTACCTTACTATCAAATTCAACTTTCATAAAAGAAGGAGGTTCAGCCACATGCCAAATTTTTTTCTCTATATTGAATTTTAATGCATCTAATCCAGCTAAAGTATTAATCATATCTTTAATTCCAACATCTTTGTTAATAATATAATCATAATATGAAGTTTTAACTCCTTCTTTAACTTGAGTTAAGCAACATGAATTACCTAATTTTACTTCCTTATGAAAAGCAACAGCTGGATATTCTTTAGAAATAATTTGATGAACAGCAACTAATATTTTAGAACCTAGAGAACTTAAATTATTACGTAAATCTACCATAAATTGGTCATATTTGGCAACAACAACTTTATTTATTTTATCGGCATTTAAATTAACACTAGGAGACCAACTAGCATCTAGAACACCTAGACAAGGACGATATCCTAACCAAAAATTAGTTATATTTTTAGCAAAAGGATCATCAATTACATTTGATAATATATTACGTTCAAGAGCTTCTTTGTATTTTTGTTGAACATTTTGATTTTGAATAATTACTTTTAATCTAGCCATAAATCTAGCTTCAATATTTTGTTCTTTTGATAAAAATGAAAATTCAGGTAAAGAAGACATTTTCTGTAAAAGTCCTACAAAATATTGAACCGTTGATAAATCATTCTCCTTTCCTAAAGGAAAACCAGATAAATTACCAGTTGCTAAATCATTACTAATTATATAAGTCATTTCTGAAGTTTGCAAAGTTATTAAAAATCTAGCCGTTATATCATAAATCGCAAAACGATAGAAAAATTGTGCAGCTTGATATTCTAATAATTGCTGATTTTGGATTTGAGCTGCGGTCATCTTCTTAAAATAGTCGCGAGTTAAGAAAGGTTCTGACTTAATAAAACTTATAATATCTTCTTCATCATAACTTAATAATTTAACCTTAGTAAATGATTTTAACATTTGAATAGTATCCAAAAATAATTTCATATCTTTAGAATCTTCATCCATTTTACTTTCAACATCATCCAATAATTCATCTAAAATATTTTTACGAATTTGTCGTCTTTCCGCCTCTTGATCAATAATTTCACGAGTTATTATTTTTTGATCATTTGCATCAGCTTTACGAACAAAACCATCCATATCAATTTCATCCGAAGAAACTAAAAATTCACCACACACTTTACAATTATAATTTTGGTCTACTTCAATCCCATACATATCTTTCAATATTTTTTCATCTAAGGTATCGTCATCACTTTCTTTTATTAATTTATTAGCATATAGAACATGATTACATATTAACTTTTGATGACAAATACTACAATAAGTCCAATTAAAATTTAAATTGGGATTGACTATATCAACACGTCCATATTCTTTTATATTATCTTCCATCTCTTTATTAGATTCATCACCCATTGCTAAATCTTTCAGAAAAACTGGAGATAAATCCTGAAACTTTTGTAAAATAGTATTGATTAATGAATATTTTTCAACAGGAGTGATATGTTTCATTCTCATAAAATAATTAAGAACTTGATAATGAGGACAATCTTTAACTTTTTGTTGTGCCTTCTTTACATCTTCGATGATTTTACGATAACCTTCCAAAGTGAATTCTCTTTTAATTTTTTCTAAATTACGATGTGAACTTAAAAAACTCTTAGTCTTTGATAATTCTTTTTCTATATTACGTTTTTTAAACTCAATATTCTTAATATCTTCTAATTCCGATTCTAAAACAGCCACATATTTACGATGATTCTTTATTTCACGATAAATTCTATCTAAATGACCAGGATGACATTGCATATCATCTTTTTGATATTGACATTCATCATTATTCATTAGAGCCTTTAAATTATCAAAAGCAGGTGTTTCACATTGATTTTTAATTAAATCATGTAACTGATCAGCTTTTAATGAAGTCTCTTCCCAAACTTGTTTTTTATTTGGTAATTCACGACGAACATATACTTTATTACTCTGTTTTACAACAGCATGTTGATCAACTCTAACAATTTCATTTCCAGAATCATTTTTTATTTCAATATTATTATCTTTGTCCAAATCATGTATAGTTTGATAGGTTTTAACAATTTGATATTTAGGTCTAGTTTGACATTCCTCAATTTTCTTATTCATTTTAGATAAATCTATGTCACGTTTGTATCTACCTTCTAGAATTTCTAATTCCTGTTTCTTTTTAGCTAAAAGCTGTTCTAATTCATTACGATTAACACTTCTTTCATCTTCAATTAATTGATTTTTAGCTAACATTAATTCTAGTAATCTACCATGATCTGGTTGTTGTAAAACCCATGCTAAACGATTCGCATCAGAATCAACCGTTTTATTAAGAGCTGGATATTTTTCATAATAATTTTCTAACCCTTCTAATACCATTTTATCAATTAAAGCAAAATATTTAGCAGTTGTTGCAAGAATTGGACTTTCATGTTGTAAAAATTTTTGATAATTCAACCAACGTTTTGATAATTCATAAGTTTTACCTTCTAAATTACTATCTAATATTTGAGATAATAATTTCCAATCTTCAATATTAAGATATCTTAAATTATATCCATAAGATTCAATGACCTTTTCTAAATCAGACCAATTAGAAGTATCTTTTAATTCTTCTTTATGAGCCTCACAAATTTCTTTAAAATCTGGAATCAATTTATTAAGATATGCTTCTTTGTCCATTCTTTGACTATCAGTTTCAGGACAATAAAAGAATACTGGTTTATCACGCATTGAAAGAGGATTTTCTATTTCAGAATCTTTTTCAACAACTACTTCATCAATACCAGTCGTATTTTTATAATTTTCATATAATCCATTAATAGAATCATAATAAATTTGATGATGATTAAATGCATGTTTTAATGGTAATGCTAGAAAACCTACAATATTAAATCTATCACCTTCTTGCATTTTCTTAAATTTAGGTTGATTTTTAATACTAGTTTCCATATATTCTTCATATATCCATTGATTTTCAACATCTTCAGTCATTAAAATATCATCATCCTCAATATCATTAATATTATCACCATATTTCTCTTTAAATTTTTCAACAAAATAGAGTAAAGGGGCTTTAATATTATAACCTTCAATTTCAGATTCCTGAAAATCAACACCCTGAGATTTAAAAGCACCTTGATTATATCTAATCACAAATCCTGTGAAATCATCAAAGGGTAAATCATCATCAGATATTTTATCAGCATTATTACCAATAAAACCAATCATTTTAGAGTCATCATTTATTTTATAAGGTTTCATTGTTTCATTAATAGCCTTTTCTAATTGAAAATATGTAACCGAAGATATTTTCGATGATGCTTTTTGTTCAATCATACCCATGATATCATTAATAACCTGTTGTTGATTTTTATTTAAAATATTACTATTTGATGTATAAAACTCATAATGATAATCTGAAACATCATTCGGAAAATATAATTTCTTTCTATCTAAAACAATCGGAATTAAGAATTTATTACGATAATCATTTTTAAGATAAGATTCAAGAAGAGGTTTTTTACCTTTATTATAGACTCTGCTATCCTCTTCATTATTTATGTCTTCTTGATTTCTGTCTCCTTCAAATGGATTAAGTCTTTCTTGTTCATCATCATAATTTTCTTCTAATGGAGTTTTTGGTTCTTTAGGTTTTAATCTAATTAATTCGTCTTTTAAGTCAACAATTCGATTATTAATTTTATGAACTTGATTAACTAAAAATGTATTTCTTCGCAATTGTTTATTAGGAATGTATTTTTCAACTAAATATTTGAAAAATTCATTCTTTTGAATTTGTGGTTGATATACTTTACGTTCATCTGGAACAGCTACTTTTTGAGATTTATAAACAACCTTTGAAACTTCAATATCAATAGATTGATCTTCAATTTCAAATTCATTTGAATCTAATTCATCCATATCTGAACCAGTTCCCATTTTTTCATCAGATAAACTATTTTCATCCATTTCTTCTTCTAAATCATCATCAACCTTAATTAATTTACTTTTGAGACCTTCAATTTCATCGGTCAATGAATCATCATAACCTTCAAATTCATCACCATCAGCTTCTCTAGTTCTTTTACGTTCAGGTTCTGTCTTTTTCATATCTCTTTCTTTAGCACCACCCAACATTTGTTTATTATTATCATCGACATCATATGTTTCTAATCCAAATATATCATCATTTCCTCCACCTGTTTGACCATATTTACTACCAGAAAGACCTTCCAGATTTACTTCTTCTAAATCTAAATTTTCAACATGAAAATTCTTTAAACTTTTACCATTCAACACAATATTATCTTCATCATCTTGTTCTGAATCACTACCATTCATACCATCACTTATAAAACCAGATGTTGGTAATTCTTCCGAAGATGCAACTGGAAATCCTTCTTCATCATCAGAATCATCATTAATTAATATTTTTTGAACTGGTCCTGATTCATATTCCGAATCAGAATCGACAATAACAGGAATAATATTAATTTCATCACTACCAGGATGGTAATTTCCAATTAACTTATTATTATCTTTAATTTCTAAAGTGGTCGAATCAACATTATAAATATTTTTTTTGGTATCCATAATTTGAGTCAAAAATCCAGACTCTAAATCCTTTTCTTTTTCCGATTTAGCTTTTAATTGTTCTTGTATTGTTAAAGGTTTAGATGGTCTCTTGGGTAATATTTCAATTTCTTGAACACCAGCAAATGAATTATCATGAGGTGGTTGACGATAAAATAGAGTATATCTTTTATTAGAATCTGATGTAGCTCCTCTTCTAACAACTCTTACACCTTTTGGTGTAAAATCTGTAACATCCACAACTTGATTATCTAAGAAACAAACCGATGAAAATGGATTGCATTTTAGTTTTATCTGTGTTCCAACTTCTAGCAGTTGAGAATCTTCCGGTTGATATTCATCAACATGAATTGATTTATTTTGAACTTTTGGAATACCATTTGGAAATGCAAAATCTAAAACTTTTTGTAACATTTTTACTTCTTGTTGATTATCTTTATGAACATGATAATATTGCAATATTGCTTTTTTTAAATCTTGATAATCTGAATGATTTATAGTTTTATTATTATCTAATCTATAATTTGCTTTAGCTAAATTTACTTGATAAAAAATAGGCTTTCTATCTATATCACAATTAAAACAAGTAACTAGTGATGGATTTGCATCTATAATAACTCCTGATGTTTCTGGATGAGATGAATCAGAAACTTTAATAATATATCCAGCCTTAAATGAATTCATTTCGAATACTTGTAAATAATTAAGAAAATAATTTACTTTTTTTATATTACCTTAAATATAATTTATATTATTATTTTATATGGAAAAAATTACATTTACAGGACTTATATCTTTATTTTTCATTTTGATAAATTGCGAAAGAATAAGGTATAGTTTTAATCAAATGACTTGTCATTATACACGTGTTATTAAATGTAAAAATAATTTATCATGAATAAAAAACAAAAAAAAATGTAAAAAAATGTAAAAAATGTAAAAAATGTAAAAAATGTAAAAAATGTAAAAAATGTAAAAAATGTAAAAATGTAAAAAAAAATGTAAAAATGGTTAAAAGGTTAACTCATTTAGCATTCTCGTAGCTTGCACTGTGCCAGAACCAGAAAGCGGTATGCTCCTTCCATTTGTTCTTGGAAAGCTTCCTTTGCTTTCTGGTAATCAGAGAACAGCTTTGAATAGGTGCGATGTTTCTCGAAATCCTGTTTAATTTTCCCCAGTTGGTAGTGGTGAAATTTCTTTTTTTCCAAAGGGGTCGTAGGAAGCTTGTTTTGACATTCAATCAGTTCTTCGAATGCCATTCCTGCAGTCCCAAAGAAGGCTAGACAGTTGTTAACAGCTGCCAAAAAGGAGATAAAAGATTGATTTCCTGTAAACTGGATACGAAATTCATCACTGATGTTCTTAAGGTTAGAAACTTGCTCAGGGCTGATTGTCCGGATCTGATCTTCAGGGCAGTTGAGAAACCACCATAAAGAACGGGGAACATTCGTTTGTTTTAAAGATGACGACATTGTCGATGTAATTGTAAAATATAAAAAACTAATAAGATTATTCAATTTTTTATTTAATTATCAACTAAAAAAGTAAAAAAAGTTAGTAAAAGATTACATACTCTAGGTTTAGATTTAGCAGTTGCAAATGAACTTTAGCTGCTTATGAGCTTCACCGAGAAAATGACGTGCTGTAATGGTTAGACCTTGATAGGACTCTTCCTCCTTCCAAAAATCATCCTTGTCATCTTCCGAAAAAAGATGTTGATTATTTATGAACTCATCTAGCAGCAAATCGTAATTGTAAGCTATTTCAGATGGAGGAATGTAACCAGGAATACGTTGAAGTATCTCATTCATTGTTTCCATATTCATGTCTGCCAATTGAAACATACCAATGCTGTTGTTGATAGTCCGAATGAATTCCAATCCAGTGTTTGGTGGAAACTGAACAATCAATGTAGTGCAGGCATTATAAAGCCGAGTAGCATCGACAATATTCATAGTAGCAATATCTTCTTCTTTTTTGTCTAGAAAATCAGACAATCCAGGGATATTAATAATTGAAGCATATGCCATTGTGAATGTAATTATAAAATAAAAAAAAATAATAATATTATTCAATTTTTAATTCAAGTATAAACTTAAAAAGTAAAAAAAAATCAAAAATCAAAAATCAAAATTATGTTATTATTGTATTATTTATTAGATAACATAGTTTAGGTCTGGAACAGTGTGTTGAGTTTGTTCAACTACTGGTGTAGCTTGATTCGTATTTGTTGTTTGTTGAGTAGGTTGAGAAGCTTCATTGAGTGGTTTACGAGAGAAAGACTTATTATTAGACTTTGTGCGTTGTGGTTGGTTGTTATTAACTGGGAGCTTAATACCCCCTTCACTTTTCTTTGATTGAACATACTTATCCCAGTAAGTTAGAACAGTTGCAAGTTCAATTGGTGAAATTGTGCGAAAATACAATTCAACTACATTCATTTTAACAGGTCGACGTGTTTCAGTTGATGTCCCGCTATCAAGATATTGGCGATGAATATTCCAAATACTACTCTTAAGAGGAACTGGAACTTCACTGAATTCAATCTTTTGTCCTGCAGGACGTGTGTTATGAGCAACATAGTAAGCATGTGTCGTAGTTACAATCTCTTGATAAAGAGTTGTGTAATGATGAAAGTCCTTCATCTTCTCTGGAAAATGAATCAGAAAATCATTTGTTGTCTTCTTTTGAAGATTTTCAGCAAAGATATCAACCATATTGGTATGATTACCTAGAAGATTACGTGAAACAAGATAATCAGGGTTACGAAGCTTAGCACGTTCGTTATCAAAACGAAAAACATAACCTTGTTCTTGGGCTGGTTGAGTCTTGATAACTTCTTCCAAAACATGCCAAGAAAGGAATGCATGACGTTTAGGGAACTTAATAGTCCAAGACTTGCTTTCAAAGTATTCTTTAACCTGTGAGATTTCTACAATCATATGATTTTGAGTGCGGTCACGAACTTCAACTAGAACAATACACGGTTCGGCATAACGTGCAACATCAAAATAATCAGGATGTGTTAGAACAAAAGAAAAGGTATTTGCAGTATCAAGATTAACAACAAAATCATCGAATGTAAGACCAGTTGTCTTGAGAAGAGCTTCTTCAAAAAGTTTAGCAAATGACTTATCACCAGAACGAAAATTATTATTAGCACCTACAAAACTACGAGTCGCTATTTGCCAACCCTTACGAGGATGATTATAAAGATTAATCATAGGTCCCGAAGGAAAATCTTCAACAAAAACAGTAGTGATTTCAGGATGATGGACTTTAAATTCATCATACATATAAGATTTAGGTGGTGCAACCATTAGTGTTTCATGAGTTTCATTGTCAACAATTAGACTACGACTATTACGAATAAAAGGATCAGACCAGTCCATCTTTTCTTTATCACCCTTGTAACGAACAAGAAATGTTCCCTTGTCGAGATTAGAAAATATAGTTAAATTCTTTTTACGAATATCATTACGAACAAATTCAAAAAAGTTTAAAGGTTGTGAGTTTTCATCAACCTTAACAAAAGTTTCAATATATGTGTTAAAAGAAGATTCAAATGCCTTGAGGAAATCCATGGTAATTGTCAAAAGTTATAAATTTAAACTTAGTGAGGTTATAATTTATAATATGTATTTTTCCTCATATTCTTTTTTATTAATTCAATTTTTATTTTTTTATTTTTATTCATTTTTATTCATTTTTATTCATTTTTATTCATTACCTTTTTGATAATACTTTTTACAAAAAAGTATTTTATACCCAAACGATTAATATTGACCCAATAAAAGCCACTAAATATATTAATAAACCTAGACTACTAAAAATCGAGGATGAACTTTTTAATATATCTGATTGACATTTTTTATCACTTTTACATTTAGCATCATTACTTCTTTGTAAAAATATTGAAATCATATAGACTTGAATTATACATAATAAAGTAACACCAACATTAAAAAAAGTTCCTACCAAAGGAAGTGAAGAAAATCCACGATTAAAATTGATAAAAATATTTAATATACCTAGAATTACACCTATGCCACAAAATGCAGATATATAATCTAATGGTTGAATTAACCCTAAAACTTTGTCATTTGCGCAATCACAATCATCTTTAATATAATATTGAATATATCCTAGAATTAATAAATTGATTAAAGTAAATACTAAGAAAAAAATCTGATGAAATGTATCTCTAAATGATTTATCAGCCATTTTACAATTATAAAATAATTATTTTATTTTATTTTTTTGATAGAAAATAAAAAAAAAAATTGAATATTTATAATAAAAGAATACGCACAAATAAATACTAGAAATTTCAAATGGGACAATATTATAAAATTATTATTCTTGGTGATACAAAAAAAAATAACAAGGAAATTATTCTTCTAACTATGATTCCTTGGGACTATAAAGTAGGTAATAAATTGATGGAACATTCTTATGTAGATACATCATTATTAAACACTGTTGAATTTTTAATCAGTGAAAAAGGACCATTTTATAAATCTAGAATTGTTTGGGCTGGTGATTATGCAGATGATGAAGAAGGTTATGATAATGAAGAACAAATTTCAAATCTATACAATTTAGCTGAAAATTATAGTCCTTATAATAATATTTATTATAAAAACAATGAAAACAAGTATATTGTTAATCATACCAAACAATTATATACAAAGATTGAATCATTTGATAATAATACTGAACACATACATCCTTTACCTCTATTAGTAGCTGAAGGAAATGGAAAAGGTGGTGGTGATTATAATGGTTCCAATAAAATATTATGTGGAACATGGGCGCGAGATTTTATTTCTGTTGAAAAAGAAATTCCAGATAATTATAATGAAATTATTTGTGATTTTCAAGAATATTAAAAATGAAAAATAAAAAAAAATAAAAAAAAATAAAAAAAAATAAAAGTTAAAAATAAGCCATAAACAAGCTTAATTCGTGATTTAATATTTTTTATATGTTTTTAAGTTTTTAACTTACCTTTTTTACTTACCTTTTTACTTACCTTTTTTACTTACCTTTTTTACTTTTCTTAGATACGGTTGCCTTGTAAAAGTGTGTTGTTTGCATTTCTTGTATTAATTCTTTGGCTTGAGCCATAATTCTTTCACATGTATCAAAAACTAATTCACGAATGGTTCCCCAATCACGACCTATCTCTTTGGTAGGATTCATATAAATCATAACACTTTTATCTAAAGGATGAGTTTTATTAAATCCAACAGCTGTTAATTGAGGTTTTTCATCTAAATAGAATTTACGAATATGTGCTGCAATCAAATTACCTAATGTTTCATTTTCATTATATACACGAATACAATAAGCTCTATCCATTGCATTATAACCATTACTTATTTCCAATTGGTTATCAACCGGATTTTCAAGCAATTCTTTAAAATGTGCTACTTTGGAAATCATGATTTGCAGACCTTTTTCAACAAGTGCAATTGGTGAATGAATACCAATCGATTCAACTAACATATTAAACCAATAAGGGTCTTCATCTTCATTTTGATAAAAACACCTTTCTGCTTCGAGAAGGTCAAATTTCTTTTTCATTTCTTCTTCTGCTTTTTGAAAAGTCTCTTCTTCATATGTAGGGTCTGTATCTTTCAAAATTTTATTAATTCGTGCATGATCATCAATTTGGTCTTTAACATACTCTTTAAATCGACGTTCATAATGTTCCGGATCAATTTTAAAACTGTGAGCAACAGCTGAAACTTGACTAAAAGAAGCATTTGATAATGATGTTGAAATCATTCCACGACCTTCACAATGAAAAGCTGGTTTATCAAGAGTTTTATCTTCCCATGGAAGAATTTTAGTAATAGGAATAAAACCTCCAGTTAGAGGGTCAGGGGGAAACATTTTACGAACTTGTTCTTTACTGATTTTTTGATTATCAGTAAGTTTAATAACTTCAATATCTTCAGAAGATACTAGAAGATAATCTTTAGTTGAATTTTCTTTATTGATAACAAAAGAATATTCAGCTGGATCAAAATTATCTGGATTCAAATGAATAGGAATCAAACCAATTCTATGACTAATAAATTCATTCTCAAAAGGTGTATTATTCTTAAAAATTTGAAGTTGAGATGTTTCAATCGGACGGACATTAAACCCGACAGAAGGAATATTACTTAAAATAATACGTTCCAAACTATTAACAAATGATAAATCTACATCTTTAATTTCAAAAGTTAAATGATCTTGACTAACATCCCATGTATCTTGATAAGGAAAACGAAAATCAAAGATTTTATTTTGATTTGTATTTGTTACGGGTTTTTGTAAAGGATTCATTGTTTTAGAAGGAATTGATAAATTAGAAGCAACTGGATTTTTAACCGTTTCTGTCATATTAAAATATAAATTGACTTAGCTTTAATATATTTAGTGATAAAATTATTCTTATTTCAATTTTTTATAAAAAAACAAATTATTTTATTATTTGTTTCGTCTATTTTTCATTTTAATTGTTCTCATTTAATATAAAATTACTATTTTGGTAAAAAATAAAAGACTTATAAATATTTAACAATATTTAAACCCAAACAATGAATCAAAATATACTTTTCTTCAGTCAAAATTGCCAACATTCTAAAAAATTAATGGCAAAACTTATTGATGTTCCAATTTATCAAACTTTACAAAAAGTTTGTATTGATGATCCACAAACAAGATCTAGATTACCTAAATGGGTTACATGTGTTCCTTTAATTTTTATCGCACAAACCCAGCAAGCACAACCTAGCATTTTAAAGGATAACGAACTTTGGGCTTGGGTTGAATATCAAATATCACAAGCTCAAATGCAAAGACAACCACCACAACAACAATTTCAACAACAAAATCAATCAATGAATCAAAGACCGTCACAAACACAATCTAATCCATTACCACAAATGCAAAATGGTGATTTAATACCATTTAATTTAATGGAAATGAAAAGTGGAATAGCATCTGATAATTATTCTTTAATAAATCCAGATAATAATGACCCCAATTTAATGAATGGATTATTTATGCATTCTTATGAATTAATATCAGGTAATGGTCAACAAAATAAAATACAAACCCAACAAACCCAACAAACCCAACAAAGAGGAAATGCTCCTCCATCATACTCACCTAATATACAATCACAAGGTATGCCTCAAAATATGAATTTTGGACAACAACAACAACAACAACAACAACAACAACAAATGAATATGAATGACTCCAATCAATCAGCTAGAAGTATACAAAAACAAGAAAAATTTGAACAAGAATTAGCAATGAAAAAAGCCATGAGAGACCAAGATAATTTTGGTCAACAAGTAGGTAAAAAAGTTGATGGAATTCCACAAAATTTTAATCAAATGTGGGAACAAAAAAATAATTTCTAAAAATTTAAAAAAAAGTTAATTTTAATTTTTTTATTTTGATTGAGAAAGTAGAAATTGAATTGAAAGCTTTGTCAATACATTCATATAATCCCAAATAACTTTACGATTAGTTTCATCCATTTCTAACCAATATTTTTTAATATTATCAAATAGACGAAATGCTTCAGCTTGATTATTTTTATTATCGGTTTCTGATGTTACAATATTATTAAAATTGTTCAGAAAAAAATCAGAATCACGCGATTGAATTTGAGGAATATGACGTTGAATCGTACAAGCAAAATATTCAATTGGTTTACGAACATTTATTCTTTTTAATTGGTCAATCAAACGTTTATAATATGAAAAATCTTTATCTTCAGGATAAGTTTGAATTAATTCATCTAGAAATTTATCTAATTGAGTGTTAAAAGCAATCGGAATAGACATGTCAAAAAAATTATAAGCTTGGGCTTAATTTAATTCAATAATATATTTATTAATAATATTTTTTTTTATGTTTTTTTTGATACGCAATATTTTATTACTTTTTTAATAATTTATATTTTTATAATTTTAATTTTAATTCTCAATTAAAATTGTTGGGAAAAAGAAATTATTAGGTCCTTTAGCATCTTTTAATAATACATTTCCTTCCATTGGATTACCAATGGCATCTGGATATGTATGTGCATTTGAACCATTTGGTATTGATTCCTTTAAATTATTTATAATAATAGTGCTATCTCTCTTTTTACTTTTATCTCCATTTATTCTATGTCTTCTATCTCTTCTATCTCTTCTATCTCTTCTATCTCTTCTATCATCTCTTCTATATCTTGATTGATAATCTCTAGAAGATGAATTATTATTAAAACCTTGTGATATTCTTGTATTCGAGGATGAAGTATTCGATGAACTAGAAATAGCCGCTTCTCCAAATGATGAACTATAATTAGCAGACCAATTAGATTCGTTAAAAGCAGAAGAAGTTGAAGTTGAGGAAGGAGATGAAGTTGAGGAAGGAGATGAAGTTGAGGAAGGAGATGAAGTTTGTCCTCTAAATTGACCATCAATTAAAGAACTAAAATATAAATCATGTTCTGAAGGTTGTGAAAAATCAGTAGTTCCTGTCATGGAGCTATATTGGCCTCTTGATGTCCAAACTGTTGGTGATTTATTATCATATGGCATATATAAAGAATTTTCATCATTTGGTGTTTCATCAGTTCTTTCTGTATTTTGTTCAGAATCAGGCTCTACTTTACACTCTTTAACCTTATTTATAGCATTAATATAAGTTGAAGCTAAGGTATAAGGTGGAGTCATATTTAAACCTTCACAATAGTCATATTCTTCTTTATTTAATATTTTAAAAATTAATTCGTAAAATTTATTAGCTAAATCAGTATAATAATTATCATTTCTAGATGCTTGTGACATAAAATTAACAGATTTCAAAATACATTTTATTTGATTTTCTAATCTATTTTTATTGTAATCTAGTTCTATTCTTTTACTATCTAAAGCCGTTAAAATTTCATTATAAAACATAACAATAGCATCTATTTGTTTTCTAATTAAATCACGAACCATTTTATTATAATCAGCATCTTGATTACGATTCATTGGATTAACATTTTTACATAATCCTTCTAAAAAGGTTCTTTCTAATGATTTAAAAAAATTTTTCAAACTAATTAAAGTATAACTACGAATAAAACTCTTCATTTCTTCTTTAAATCCAGGTTTAGCTATTAATCCAACTGAAAAATAACTTCTAATATCAGTTTGTTCAGGTGGAATAATTGTTAAAGCAACATCAATAAATCTTTTAATTTCTTCCTTTAAAATTACAATATCTCCACTTGTATTTTCATGTTTAATAGTAAATTTTTCATTATTTATTTTTTTATAAAATAAAACCCCACAAATTATAATTACTGCTAAAATAATAGCAACTATTAATCTCATTCCTATCCATTGAAATGAATTACCCATTTTGGACATTTTTATTATGACTTTGATAACTTTTAATATATTCTTAGAATTTATTATTAGTATTTATTATTAGTATTTATTATTAGTAATAAAAAACAAATAAT
>JACCDJ011176792.1_pt1 | contig 22976 bp, 22 predicted proteins | sample 7444481 | NCBI WGS metagenome assembly JACCDJ01 (sample SAMN15323435, study PRJNA562643) | freshwater metagenome | isolation source: river surface water | place: USA:Blue River Watershed | collected 2017-08-15 | reverse complement strand
CGCTAGCAGCCCGCGTCTTCCTCATCACGATCACCATCTTCACCATCGGATCTGGCGTGATCGGGACCGTGATCTTCGGCCAGATCGAAGATCGGATCATCGATGAGCGGATCGATAGTTCGATCGGTGAGGCGCGATCGACGATTGCTGCAGCGGAATTCAGATTCGCATTGGTGCAGAGCCTCGACCTTGAAAAGCTCTCTCCCGAGTTCATCGAATCCACCTTCAACGAGGTGTTGGCTCTTGCGATAGCCCCGAGCGCGACTGTCTCGGCACGAGAGATCGCGCTGATCAAGAGCCCGGATAACCAGACTCCAGACTCGAATTACTCCAGATCATCCAATTTCCTCGAACGTCAATCGATCCCTAGTTCGCTACGAGAGATCCTCCTCACGAGCAATGAGATCGAATGGGAACGAACAGAGATCCGCTATGCCACCGGTGAGGTGATCCCAGGTATCGCGATCGGTAAGCGAATCAATGCCCCCTTCGCTGGCAGTTACGAGATGTATGTTCTCTTCAACTTCGAATCGCAACAAGCATCGATCGCGATCATCGCCAGGGGATTGATCATCGCTTATTTCTTCTTCTTCTTGATGATCCTGGTGATGGCCTATTTGATCATCAAGCGAGTCATCGATCCGATCCGAAGGGTCGCAGAGGTCGCAGAATCTTTTACAGCTGGTGATTTCAACCGGAGAGTCAATGTCACAGGTGAGGATGAGATCGCGGCCCTCGGCCGTGCGTTCAATGAGATGGCATTCTCCATCGAGCAGCAGATCTCTCGTCTGGAGAAGCTCTCTCGAATGCAACAACGGTTCGTCGCCGATGTATCGCATGAATTGCGTAATCCACTCACGACGGTTCGCATGGCAAGTGAAGTGATCCTTGGTGCAAAGAGCAGCTTCGACCCGATTATCGCCCGAAGCGCGGAGATCTTGATGACGCAGATCTTAAGGTTCGATCAACTTCTCACCGATCTACTCGAAGTGAGCCGCTTCGATGCCGAGGTTGCGACGGTCGACTATGCACCGATTCAACTGATCTCGCTCATTCGTGAGGCGATCGACTCCCTTGATGGAGATTCATCGCGGTTCACAGTCCGTGTCACCTCAAATCAAGGGCTCAAAGACGAGGAGATCTTCATCGATGGCGACCGGCGTCGGATCACTCGAATCATGCGAAATTTGTTGAATAACGCCCTCGATCATGGCGAAGGTAAAGAGGTGCTGATCACTGTAGATCTGAGGGAGAGCTCAGTCGACGTCGGTGTCCGTGATTTCGGAGTAGGTATGACCTCAGAACAGTGCGAACGCGTCTTTGAGCGTTTCTGGCGCGCTGATCCCTCGCGCTCGAGGGAGCGAGGCGGTACCGGACTCGGTCTCGCTATCGCCATGGAAGATGCCACGCTGCATGGCGGCACCATTCGAGTACATGCGACGCCAGGTAAGGGTGCGCTCTTCTTGCTGACCCTTCCACTCCACTCTGGACAACCCATCATCGATGCACAGGTAGATCTCACTCAACAGTTCGATGCCCTCGGCTAAGAGGGAGTTGCTCTACCGTGATCTGATCGCCGGATGGGATTTCTCCATGACGGCATCAATGGAATCACCTCTCTCTTCTTCCCATCTCGTTGTCCCTATTGCTCACGTGAGGGGGTGCGTGGATGCAAGGAGTGTCTCGATCGATGGCGAGAGCGGATCTCGGTCCGATACATCGAGAAGGTTCCGATCCTTTCGATGCATCCCTATGATCAAAGTGCGACATCGATCCTCCTTGCCGCCAAGGAGCGTGGCGAACGAGATGCACGATTCTTTCTCTCAACCGCGCTCCAGTTCGGTCTAGAGGAGATCGCCATGAGAGTTCCTTCGATACGAGAGTTGACGATGGTTGCGATACCGGCATCGAAGCGAGCGATTCGAAGACGTGGCGAAGATTTCCTGCTTGAGACTCTCAAACTAGTTCACCTGAATCAAGAGAAGCAGATCTCAGTGGCGCAGATACTGCGATGGCGTCGTGACGTTCGCGATCAGAGCTCGTTGACTCTTCAAGAACGTGCGATCAATCTTCGAGCCTCTCTCGCTGTCGACGAAGGGTCGGTGAGACGTCTTGGGTTGGCGAGGCCTGGGGGAGGTATCGTCCTCATCGATGATGTTCTGACAACGGGTGCAACCATGGAAGCGGCGATATCAGCGATATCACACTCTTCTCTCGGTACTTCCTCGCTGATCGCAGGTGTCACCGCGTGCTACTCCGTGAACCCCCGCTTTATGTGACCTCTAAGATATCCACGTGGTAGCAATCCTCGACAAGATACTTCGCGCAGGTGAAGGTCGTATCGTCAAACGTTTGGCAAAGATCGCAGAGGAAGTCAATGCCTTTGAAGGCGAGATCTCAGCGCTCACTGATGCGCAGCTGCGAGCAAAGACCGATGAGTTCAAGAAGCGATATGAGGATGGCGAAGAACTCGACGACTTGATGCCAGAGGCATTCGCGGTAGTTCGCGAAGCAGCCAAGCGCACGCTTGGACAACGTCACTATGACGTGCAGTTGATGGGTGGCGCTGCGCTCCATCTTGGCAACATCGCCGAGATGAAGACGGGTGAAGGAAAGACACTCGTCTCTACCTTGCCGGCCTACCTCAATGCCATCTCTGGTGAAGGCGTCCATGTCGTCACTACCAATGATTATCTCGCCGAGCGCGATAGCGAGTGGATGGGTCGTATCCATCGCTTCCTCGGATTACGAGTCGGAGTGATCCTCTCTTCGATGAGCCCCGATGAACGGCGTGAGGCCTATAACTGCGACATCACCTATGGAACGAACAATGAATTTGGATTCGATTACTTGCGTGACAACATGGCCTGGTCGATCGATACCTGCGTCCAACGCCAACACAATTTCGCGGTTGTCGATGAGGTCGACTCGATCCTGATCGATGAGGCAAGGACACCACTGATCATCAGTGGTCCCGCCGATAAGGCGACGAAGTGGTACGTGGAGTTCGCAAACATCGCAGCTCGGTTGGAGCGTGATCTGCACTATGAAGTCGATGAGAAGAAGCGCACCGTTGGCATCGTCGATGCGGGTGTGACTCGAGTCGAAGAGTTATTGAAGATCGATAATCTCTATGAATCTGTGAACACTCCGATGATCGGCTACCTCAACAATGCCATCAAGGCGAAGGAGCTCTTCAAGCGCGACCGCGATTATGTGGTGCAATCAGGGGAGTTGTTGATCGTCGATGAACATACTGGTCGCATCTTGGCCGGCAGGCGTTACAACGAGGGTCTCCATCAAGCGCTTGAGGCGAAGGAGAGAGTCCCGATCAAGGATGAGAACCAGACCTTGGCAACGATCACCTTGCAGAACTACTTCCGTCTCTACAACAAATTGAGCGGTATGACCGGTACGGCGATGACGGAAGCTGCCGAATTCCTACAGATCTACAAGTTGGGCGTCGTTCCCATCCCGACCAATCGACCGATGCAACGTGTCGATCAAGCTGATCTGATCTTCAAGAACGAGCAGGCGAAGTTCACGGCAGTCGCCAAGGACATCGCAGAGCGACATAAGAAGGGGCAACCAGTCCTCGTTGGTACGGTCAGCGTTGAGAAATCAGAACTTCTCTCCGCCACACTCAAGAAGCAAGGCATCCCACACGAAGTCCTCAATGCCAAACAACATGCTCGTGAAGCGGCGATCATCGCCCGTGCTGGAAAGCTCGGCGCAGTCACGGTTGCAACCAACATGGCAGGTCGAGGAACCGACATCATGCTTGGTGGTAACCCAGAGTTCATGGCGGATTACGAGTTGCAAGAGCGGGGCATCTCGCCGGTCGACAATGCCGAGCAGTACGAGAAGGAGTGGCCGACTGAGTTAGCGAAGCAGAAGGCACTCGTCGCAAGCGAGCACGACAAGGTCGTCGAATTGGGTGGCCTCTATGTCCTAGGAACCGAGCGACATGAATCACGGCGAATCGACAATCAGCTTCGTGGTCGATCTGGTCGCCAAGGCGATCCAGGAGAGTCGCGTTTCTACCTCTCACTCGAAGATGACTTGATGCGTCGCTTCAATTCGGTCTTGGTGGAGAGATTCCTCGGTGCGGCAGGGATCCCTGACGACATGCCAATCGAATCGAAGATGGTCTCCAACGCGATCAAGTCCGCACAGACCCAGGTCGAGGCCCAGAACTTCGAGATGCGTAAGAATGTCTTGAAGTATGACGATGTGATGAACCGCCAGCGTGAAGTTATCTACGCCGAAAGGCGTGAGGTCCTTGAGGGCTTGGATATCGCAGGCGAAATGCGAGGTTTCGTCGAAGACACAGTGATCGGATATATCGACGCGGCAACTGCCGTTGGATTCGCTGAAGATTGGGATCTTGAGACTCTTTTCACCGCATTCAAGGCCCTCTATCCAGTCTCCTTCACTCAAGAGGAATTGATCGCCGAAGTTGGTGGTCAAGGTGCCTTGGATAGAGACTTCTTGGTTTCGAAGTTCTTGGAAGATATCGATCGCGCATACATCGAGCGGGAGTCAAAGTTGACTGCTCCAGTGATGCGCGAGTTGGAACGTAAGGTCCTGCTCTCGGTACTCGATCGTAAGTGGCGGGAACATCTCTACGAGATGGATTACCTACAAGAGGGAATCGGCCTTCGTGCGATGGCACAGCGCGATCCTCTCGTTGAATATCAAAAGGAAGGTTACGACCTCTTCGTCGCGATGATGGATGCCATCAAGGAAGAGACCGTTGGTTATATCTTCAATGTCGATGTCAAGAGCGAAGGTGGCGACCCAGCATCGGTCGAAGCGAAGGGAGCCACTGCTCCCACGTTGGCTCCGCAGGAATTCAAGTACTCCAGCAGTGATGAAAGTGGCGCACCGGTTAGTTCCGCGGGTGGCGTCTCTCGTAACGCGCCATGTCCATGTGGCTCAGGGAAGAAATACAAGCGTTGCCACGGCGGCGCTGCTTAGACCTTCTCGATCACAGTACAGAGCCATCTCCCATCGATTCCTTCGAATCGCAAGACGAGTGCGCTGATCCTTGCTCGATATTCCACGAGCACTGTCACCTCTGCGAGGGATTCCAATGGTTGTCTCAAGTGGACTCGAACGATCCTCGGTGGAGTCGAAAAACTCTTGGTCATCGTCATCAGCTCTGTGAAGGTGGTTCGATGACACCACCTTGCCAATTGGTGTGGTGACCTTCGCGTGGAAAGGATCTCGAGCAATCGAATCGTGAATTGACGAACCCAACCCCCGATCTCCGGGAGCGCATCTTGTGGGGTGGGAGTCGGACTGAAATGCGAATCGAACTCTTCACCAAAGTTGCTGGGGATCAGGAAAAGCCTGCGCTTGATACCAGGCTCTTTGATCCGCTCTCTCTTTGGAAAGAGTGGAAGCATCGGTTCTTGCCATCTCTTCTCTCGATTCTCTTCTCTGTTCTCTTCTCTATTCTGTGCGGAATTCATGCCGGAAAGGTCGCACAGCCGGCCCCGAGCGCCATCAGCCCTTTGTGGGAAATCTTCTAGCCCAAAAGTATGACTGTGGATAAGAAATCAGGTTGGGTCACCAGGTAGCGCAGGATCCCGCCATGGAGCTATCTCGTAGAGCAGTCGTTGGAATCATCATGATCCTCATCGCAATCTTCGGCGCCGGTGCGATGGTAAGAGCGAGTGATGGGAATTCACTCTATTTCGTCGCTCAAAGTGAGATTGCTGCCGGAGATCGCATCGGTTCAGAGGATCTCGCCATCGCGCGTTTGAATCTGCCCGGAGATGAGAGCCTCTACTTTCCATCTGAAGAACTGTTAGTGGGAATGATCGCGAAAGAGGCCATCTCTGCGGGGGAAGCGATTGCACGCAGTGACTTGACCGATCAGAGTGACAACATCTTGTGGCGATTGGTATCGCTCGACCTTGCAAGGAATGACATCCCCATCTCCGTCGCGAGTGGAAGCGTGATCGATCTCTACCGCCTTCAAGATCGGAGCCTGACCACCTCCTCTAAAATCGAGATGACCGAACTCGTCCTCTCATCCCTTGTCGTCGATGAGATCGTTCCAGGAGGCTCCTTGAGCGATCGCACACAACTCATCCTTCGAGTCCGCCTTCCAGAAGTTCGGCTCCTCTTGGATGCCTATTCGAGAGGACCGCTCCTCGTTGTCGACCATCTCTGATCAAGAACTTCCCATCATCATCACCACATTCAATGACTTCGAGTTTGAAGAGCGCGTGATTCGCCTCCTTTCACAGATGGGGTTTCCAATCGGTGAACGGAAGATCCTCGGTCAACGAGCGATCGGGCCAGGTGAGATCCTGGTTACCGATCAAGATGTGAATTCGAAGGAAATCCCGATCATCTCGCTCGCGACTGAGGCAAAGTTCCTCTCCGATCCGATGCTGCATCACCATCTCTCGCAACATTTCATCCCGCATTCGGGGAGTTCGCCATCGGGCCTGGTCATCACCGGAGGTGAGGGATTGATCGATGTACGAGGAGAGCTACTCGCCTTTCTCGCACCCTTTGCTCCCAGGCTTGCCAGCTTTCAAGAAGGGGATTGTCGCCTCGCATTGATCCCCACTCGTCGCAGGGATGAGTTGGATCGTCTCGCGCGATTCTCAGATAGCTCGATTGCGCTCTTCCTCCTTTCTGCGGAGCGGAAGGAGTCCCACCTAGCGACGAGTTTCATCGAATATCGCCGTCGTATTCACCCGCATCTACAGGTGGCTTTTGTGATCCATGGTGGGCGGAAACAGATCAAGGCTGAGCTCGGCGCACTTCTGGAGCCCTTTACGATCTTCTGGCTCGAGGATGAGCGCGATGATCTCTTACGGATTCGATGGGGCAAGCGTGCGCAAGGAAATGAGCGATTCCACGAGATCTCGGAGTGGATAGGCTCGCACTATGGCGATGCGCACCAACCTCGCACTCTCATCGGCAGCGTCCGTGACAACACTCGTAGAGAACGAGATCGCGCACCTTTCCGAGTTGGTGGCGCAGTGGCAAATTCTCGCTGACCTCTCCTTTGCAGATCTCACACTCTGGGTTCCGTTACGTCCTGATCAGAAGAGTTGGCCGCTAGGTTTCCAAGCCATCGCGCATATCAGGCCGACCACCGCCGCAACAGTCTTCAGTGACGACATCGTTGGCAGCGAGATTCGATGGGGAGTACGCAACCGAATCGACCAAGCGCTCTCGCAAGGCGAGATCATCCGTGACAATCTCGAAGAAGAGGTCGGAGGTCATATCGTCCGAGAAGAGGCGATTCCAGTACAACTCTCCGGGAATGTCATTGCTGTCATCTCTCGAATGAGGAATGTCGAGACGATGCGTACACCTTCGAAACTCGAATTGAATTACCGCGAGATCGCAAATCAGATCTATCGAATGATCGCGCAGGGGAGTTTCCCGGTATCGGGTGATCACCACCTGACTGAATCCGCGCCACGCGTTGGTGACGGCTTGATTCGATTGGATCGCTCCGGAGTCATCACCTATGCGAGCCCCAACGCTCTCTCAGTATTCAATCGAATCGGTTGGCGAGCCGAGCTCGTAGGCCAGAGCCTTGGTGAGGTCGTGGATTCCATCAACAAAGATTCGATCAATCAAGAATCAACGCGCAAGGCAAGTGAGGAGAGTTGGAGCGTCACTCTCTCAGGAAAACATCTGAGGCGTCGTGAGTTCGAGAACGAATTCGGGATCGTCGACTTCCTTGCGATCCCGCTCTTGGAAGAGCGAGATCGAGTTGGCGCAATGGTCTTGGTCCAGTCAGTGACCGAGTTGAGGCGAAAAGAGCGGGCGCTACTGACGAAAGATGCGACTATTCGCGAGATCCATCATCGAGTCAAGAACAACCTGCAAACCGTCTCTGCACTGCTGCGATTGCAAGCGCGACGTATCGATGATCGCAATGCAGCGGAGGCGCTAGAAGAGGCAGTCAGGCGAGTGGCGTCGATTGCGATCGTTCACGAGACCCTTGCGACCAGTACCGCAGAGCGCGTCGATTTCGATGGCGTCTTGGATCGAATCTTGCATAGTGAAGTCGACCTTAGTCTTCGAGCACCGGGGTTGCCTGCGATTTCCTACCAGCGTGAAGGTCACTTTGGTGAGTTGCCTGCAGAGATCGCCACACCACTTGCATTGGTACTCACTGAATTGATCCATAATGCGATCGAGCATGGTTTGTCGGAATCTGGTTCACGCCTGACCATCACCGCCTCATCACCGAGCGTGAATCAGGGCTCGAAGCAGGCACCACTTCTTTCGGTGGTGGTTTCCGATGATGGCGCAGGGTTGGAACCAGAATTCTCGGTGAGCGAGAAGAGCAATCTGGGACTCGAGATCGTTCAGACCTTGACCAGGAATGAACTCCACGGCGAACTTACTTTTTCAAGCAATGAACCTGGTACGCGCGTGGAGATCGTCTTTCCTAGACCTTCGAACTAATTCTCAATTTCCGTCGCGGGCTTCTTCGGCCATGCGATTGAGTTCCGCCATACGTGCGCGGTTTCGGGCGACGCGGCGCTTGAGGGCTCGGCGCTCATCCTCAGACATTCCGCCCCAGACACCTGCCTCTTGGCCACTTTCGAGAGCCCACTGGAGGCATGGATCCTTGACGTCACAGCGAAGGCAGACCTTCTTGGCCTCTTCGATCTGAGCGAGGGCTGGGCCTGTATTGCCGATAGGGAAGAAGAGCTCGGGATCTTCATCTCGACATGCGGCCCGATGGCGCCAATCCATTCCTCGTTAACCTCACTTCTACGAGCTCCAAGGGGGCCTGCCCCACGGAGCATGAAAAGACCACAGCCCGCTGGCTGTGGCATGCGAGGCGTAATGATTCCTGACCAACCCATGAATAACAAGGGTTGAGGCGCGTTTTCGAGTGTGATGTGGGTCAGATGTGACTTTTTGGCGAGAGGGAGTCTCCACTCTCTGCCAAGATGTGTGACATGTCCCAGAAATCTGTACATGAATCTTCAAATCACCACACTCAAGAAGTCGCATATTTCGCGACGGGTTGTTTCTGGGGTGCCGAGCGTCGCTTCTGGCAGATGACCGGAGTGCTGCAGACCTCGGTCGGCTACATGGGCGGAAGACGCGAGAATCCGAACTACGAACAGGTCTGTGCCGGAGTGACCGGCCATGCCGAGACCGTTCAAGTCATCTTTGATCCCACTCTCGTCGATTATGAGACTTTGCTTGCCGAGTTTTGGATGATGCACGATCCAACTTCGCTCAATCGACAAGGAAATGACATCGGAACTCAATATCGCAGTGCGATCTTCGTAACGAGCGATGCTCAGCGAGATTTGGCGATGGAGTCGAAGTCAAAGTACCAGCGAGCTCTTGATGAAGAAGGAATCGGTGAGATCGTCACTGAGATCAGTGATGCCCGCAGCCACCCCTATTGGTTGGCAGAGGAATACCATCAGCAGTATCTGAAGAAGAATCCCAATGGATATGACTGCCATTCCTCAACCGGAGTCAGTTACCCATTGACCGTCAATCGATAGATTTTCAATTCAAGAGAGAGCGCTGACACCATGAGCTATAGCGAGAGTCCACTTCCACACCAGATGCCAGATGGAACGCCGTTTCGCATCCAATTGGATGATGGGATCTTGAAGAATCAACTCGATCCGCTCGCTTTCGAGGTACTACGTCACGGTGGAACCGAGCGTGCATTCACCGGTGAGTACACCGATACTGAGACTGAGGGTGTCTACAACTGTCGAGCCTGCGGTGCAGAACTCTTTAGAAGTGATGAGAAATTCCACTCCGGTTGCGGTTGGCCGTCCTTCTATGCGCCAACGAAGAGCGATGCAGTGCTACTTCTTGAAGATCGATCCCTTGCGCCTCGTATTCGCACTGAAGTTCGGTGTGCATCATGTGGCTCACACCTTGGCCATGTCTTCGAAGGTGAAGGCTATGACGTTCCAACCGATCAACGGTGGTGCATCAATTCAGTATCTCTCACGCTCCAAGAACGAAAGTAGTCCTCAATCCTCGAGCGCTCGCCAGCAGTACCAGGCGAGATGACTCCTAAAGGGGCGAAATCTCTCGCCTTTGAGCTCCAACTCCTTGGGGCTAATCTCGTTTCGAAGTCGATGCACCCGCTCCCAGCCTCGCCGGACGCCAAGATCTCCTGTCGGCCAAATATCTAACCGTCCGACTTGAAACATCATGAACATATCTACCGTCCATCGCCCGATCCCGAAGAGAGGCGTGAGTCGACGATAGATCTCCTCATCGTCCTCAATCAGGTGCAACCGCGAGAATCGAACTTCGGACTCTGCGAGAGCGAGTTCTCGCAGCGCTCGAGCTTTCGCTCCTGATACTCCTGCACTGCGCAGAGTTGAGGTCCTGGTCTGCTCAATCCGCTTCGGGGTCAGTCCGCCGGTCGCTCCTTCCACCCGAGCGATGATCGTTGCAGCCGCTTTGCTCGATAGTTGTTGGGAAAGGATCGATTTCGCTAAGACCTTGAAGTTACTCTCACGACGAGTCGTGGTGCCGATCGGGCAGAGGCCGGATCGATCGATGACCGGAGCAAAGCGAGGCTCAAGGCGAATGATCTCAGCTGCAATTTTCCGGGGATGAGCCATATGGGCAACCTTAAGGGTTGAAACCAGGGGTTGAAAAAGGTCTAGCCTTTTTCAGAGCGCACCTTTACTTTTCTCCATCTGGATACTTTTTCTGAGAGCTTTACAGCCGAATCCTGAAAGCGGGTAGTCAATGGGGCGCGAACGTGCTGGCATCAAAGATGTCGCTGATCTCGCTGGCGTTTCCATTGCAACTGTCTCGCGGGCGATCCGTGGAATGCACCACGTCTCGGCAGAGACGAGGCGAAGGATCCTGGAAGCAGCCGAGAAGCTCGACTATCCCATCCCGCACTCACCCAATAAGCGGATCTATGGCCGCACCAACAGCGTCGGCGTCGTCGCGCCTTATGTTTCACGGTGGTATTTCGCACAGGTGATCAATGGTGTCGAGAGTGCGTTGCGTGAATCAGGGCTCGACCTGCTGCTCTATAACTTCAGCCAGATGAAAGGGCGAGAACGCCTCTTCCAACATCAACTTCTCAAAGGTCGCGTCGATGCGCTGATCGTGATCAGTCTTCCGCCAACGGAAGAGGAATTTGAATCCATGCTCAGCCTCGGGATTCCGATCGCTCTGGTTGGCATGCATCATGAGAATTGCTCAAGCGTCGCGATCGATGATGTCTCTGCCGCTCGCACTGCAACCCAACATTTGGTCAACCTTGGTCATCGTGAACTTGCGCTGATCTCTGGCAGTCCTAAGGATCCATTCGATTTCAGTGTTCCGCAAGATCGACGTAAGGGTTTCATCCAAGTTCTCGCTGAGAATGGATTGGGATGGGAACCGTCTCGAGAAGTCTTCGGTGAGTTCACTATGCAAGGTGCTGAGCGAGCGATCGACGAACTCTTGGCTCGCCCGAAGCCTCCGACTGCGATCTTCGCTCAATCGGATGAGATGGCGATCGGTGCCATGCGCGCGATCCGTCGTCATGGATTACGTGTTCCAGAAGACATCTCGCTGATTGGTTTTGATGGTCATGAGATGTCAGAGTTCTTCGATCTGACGACGATCGAGCAGCCTGTGATGCGAATGGGCGAGATGGCTGCCTGGTCGATCATGGAGAAGTTGAAGAATCCAGCGAGCGACTTTCACTCTCTCACCTTGCCGACCACCCTCGTGGTGCGAAACTCCACCTCTCGAATCTGAATCACTCGTAACTCTTCATAATCCTTGTGGCAGGGGCAATGGAGGATTACCCTGCTGAACATGAGCGGAAACGAGATCCAGATTCCACCTCTTTCCGAATTGCGTAAGAGGTCGAGTGAGAAGTGGCGGCGCTATCCGCAAGATGTACTTCCATTGCCAGTGGCAGAGATGGACTATGAGATCGCTCCGGAGATTCGTAAGCGATTGATCGATTTGGTCGAGAGGTCAGATACTGGCTATCTCGGACCCATTCCAGAGTTAGGACTTGCCTTACAAGCGTATGCATCAAGGCAGTGGGGTTGGCAGATCGACGAGAAGAAGATGCGAGTCGCCGTCGATGTTGGTGCCGCGATCGTCGAGATCTCACGGCTCTTCGTCTCACCAGGGGATCGGATCATGCTCAACTCCCCGGTCTATCAGAATTTCTTCAGCTGGATCAAGGAGCTGCGCTGCGACCTCGTCGATGCTCCATTGATCGAGGATAAGGATCACTCGACCTATCAACTCGACTTCGAAGCAATCGAGCGCGGTTATGCCTCAGGAGTGAAACTCCATTTCCTCTGCCATCCGCATAATCCGGTCGGCGTCATCTTTGAAAGGGCAGAGTTGGAACGTATCGCAGAGTTGGCAGATCGCTATCAGGTGATCGTGATCTCTGATGAGATCCACGCCCCTCTGGTCTATCAAACTGAGAGATACACGCCATTCCTCAGCGTCTCTGAAGCGGCCGAGAGAGTAGGGATCTCCGTCACCTCTGCCAGTAAGGCATTCAACCTTGCAGGACTCAAATGCGCCCAGTTCGTCGTCGCAGACGAAGAGTTGGATCAGCGATTGAAAGGACTCCCTGAGGCAGTTCACTTCAGAGCATCACTCTTCGGAGCGCTCGCTGCGGTGGCCGCTTTCTCGGAGAGTGGAGCATGGCTTGAGAGAGTTCGATTGGATCTGGAACGTAAGAGTCACTATCTCAACACCTTGATCGAGGAACATCTCCCAAGTGCGGGATATCACCGCCCTCACTTTGGATATCTTGGTTGGATCGATCTTCGAAGTTCAGACCTCGGGGAGGATCCAGCGAAAATCCTCCTCGCAGAAGGTAAGGTCGCACTCAATCCTGGTCATAGTTATGGCCCAGGAGGGAAAGGTTTCGTTCGATTCAATTTCGGAACGAGTGATCAGATCATCGAAGAGGCGATCGCTCGCATCAAAGGAGTGCTGTGATCGATTGCATCGTCGTTGGCGGTGGACATAATGGACTGGTAGCAGCGACATATCTCGCAAGAGCAGGTCTTAAGGTTCGACTCTTTGAAGCTTCTGATGAACTAGGTGGAGCGACTTCCAGTCAACAAGTCTTCAAGGGTGTCGGTGCACGGCTCTCTCGCTACTCCTACCTCGTCTCGCTCTTGCCGGATCGAATCGTCAAAGAACTGGGCTTGAACTTCGAAACCATCACCCGCGCCATCTCCTCCTTCACGCCCTATCGAGATCTCGATGGTGAGGATCGAGGGCTCTTGATCAGCAATGATTGGGAGGAAGCGCGAACTTCTTTCCTTCGAGCAGGTCTAGGAGATGAGGCGGAGAAGTGGCGCACCTTCTATGACGAGATCGCAGCGGTAGCTCCCACGATCGCAGATACATTTCTTGAGCCGCTACCGACTCGTTCAGAGATTGAAGCGCAGGTTGGCCCGGAGATCTCCAGACTCCTCTTCTCCGATCCAATCGGTTCGACTTTGAGATCTCGATTCTCTGATGATCTGATTCAAGGGATCGTCCTCACCGATGCCGTGATCGGAACCTTCACCGATGCCGAGGATCCATCACTCTTGGCCAATCGCTGCTTCCTCTATCACTTGGTGGGAAATGGTGATGGGCAATGGCGTGTTCCTCGCGGTGGAATGGGCGCCCTCGTCACTGAATTACGGCGAGTCGCCCTCAATGCCGGTGTGACGATTGAGACCGGAAAGCGGGTAGAGCGAATCGATTCCGGCAAAGTCTGGGTCGATGGTCACGAGTTGACGACACGATTCATCGTTGCGGCATGTTCACCACAGGAGCTATCGCGCCTTAGAGGCAGGAATGAGAGACCACCTCTTCGTCCAGGTTCACAACTGAAAGTGAACATGGTGTTGCGACAACTTCCACGACTCAAATCTGGAGTCGATCCACGGCTTGCCTTTGCTGGGACTTTCCATATCGATGAGAGCTACCAGCAACTTCAGACCGCATATAGAGAGGCTCTCGACGGGAAACTTCCCGAGGTGATTCCAGCTGAGATCTATTGCCACACCCTCACCGATCGAACGATCTTGGAACCAGAGCTCGATCGAGAGGGTTTCCAAACGCTCACACTCTTTGCGATCCACACCCCGTATCAACTCTTTCTGAAAGACAACAAGGGCGTCAAAGCACTTGCCCTTCAGAAGTTGCTGAGGCAACTCAACGCCTATCTCATAGATCCCATCGAGGAATGTCTCGCCGTCGATGGTGATGGCAAGCCTGCAATTGAGATCAAATCACCGCTCGATCTCGAAGCGGAGATCGGACTACCGCTCGGCAACATCTTTCACGGCGACCTCACATTTCCTTGGCGTGAAGAGAGCGAGGAGATCCGATGGGGAAGTGAGACGGATGATCCAACCATCTTCCTTGCCGGCTCTGGCGCAAGGCGCGGTGGTGGAGTCTCTGGCATCGCAGGTCATAACGCTGCATCTGCAATCATCGAGATTGCCTAGCTGCTCACTCGCCATCGACTCAGGTAGCGAAGCGATCAGAGCGAGAGTAGGCTTCACTCATGTTCAAAGCACTGAAGCGAATCGTTGCGCTCTTTGCCTTCCTTGCCGTGACCCTCAAAGGGATCTTCTCTTTCCTATCGTGGGTCGAGAAGCAAGAGGATCCATCAGAGAGTCTCTGGATCGATGAGGAAGAGTTAGAAGAAGTCTAAGAACTGATGTCAGATACCTACATCCCTGGAACCTGCAACCTAGGTAAATCTGAAGTTCGTCGTCGTCAGACAGTCGCTCTCTTAGGCCTTGTTTTGGCACTCTTCTCTGGTTCCGTGTTGTGGAGCGCTCCACTACCGACGAAGTTCACGCTCTTCCTTCCGTTCTTCGTCTTTGCAACGGGCTTCATTCAATCGAGGCGCAAGTTCTGTATGGCATATGGATTCGCCGGCGCATTCAATCTCGGAAAGCTCGGCGAACTCTCCAAAGTGCAAGATCCCGCTTTTCGCGCCGCTGATCGGAAGACCGCGCTCTCCATCCTTGGTCAAGCAGCACTCCTAGCGTTGGCACTCACGTTCATCTATCTCGCTATCAGCGCTTAACTCCCGCCACGACTCTCTGTAATTTCAAAGGTTTACCTTCTTTCATTCTTGAGGGCCATGGAGTAGCCTCTTGAACAATCGATTGAACCCGCACGCGACTGTGTAGCTTTCACGCCAGCCACGTCACTTCCGCACAAGGGGGCAAGATGCAGATCGTCATTCATAGTAAGCGGCAAGCGCTCGCCGAGGATTTCGAAAAGATTGCTACGGAACGGCTCAAGCGTCTAGAGAGATTCAAAGTTCAGATTGAGCGGATCGATCTCACTGTCACTCACGAGGCAAATCCCAGACAAGGTAAGGCATCTCATCGAGTTCTGATCTCGACCCATGGAGCAGGACCTCTGATACGTGCTCAGTCGAGTGGATTCAATGATCTGGCTGCCTTTGATGAAGCTGCTGAACGGATCGAACTTCAGCTTCGAAAACTCCACGAACGAAGCAAATCGATTAGACACGAGAGTCTTCGTGATCGACTCACTAACTAGACTTGGGTCAACCCTTTACTGAGGTTCTCCGCTGCTGAATAGAAAGCATCATAGAAAGTCACGTCCCATAGGCCTTTATCGGGATCGAAACGCTCGCCTTCGATCGCACGTCTCCCTGCAAGATAATCGATCATCTCTCTCGTGGTGCTGGTCCACTCGTTGATCTCATTGCGGAAATCAGGGGTCAAACATTCTGGTTGTTTCTTCATCGCGCGGTAGATACGTAGATCGGATTGAAGGACGAGTGAGACATTAGCAGCGATCTTTCGGACCATCTCCGGGCGCTCGGATTTCTTCACACCCTTCGAATATGTGATCACCTGTTTGTGATACTTCTTCCATATCGCGAAGGAGAGATCCTCCTCACTGAGGATGAATTCACGCAGATCGTCGCAGGTGAGAACTTCACTCTTCGCAGCCGAGTTCCCTTGATCTTGGAATCTCAACAGACTCCAGCCGATTCCCAATGATCCAAGGACGAGGGCTACGACCATGACCCAGACCATGGCGGGGCGCAATCTCATATCGGCATTCTTCCATGAGCGAGTAGGCTTGCCGAATGTCTGCAGTTGAATCAAAAGTTCTAGCAAAACTTCCGATTGGCGAGAAAGTTGGCATCGCCTTCTCGGGAGGACTCGATACCTCAGTTGCTGTGGCATGGATGAGAGCAAAAGGTGCGATTCCTTGCACCTATACCGCGGATCTCGGTCAATATGACGAGAGCGATATCGCCTCGATCCCAGAGCGTGCGAAGACCTACGGTGCAGAGATCTCAAGGCTCGTCGACTGCAAACTTGCCCTCGTCGAAGAAGGATTCGCTGCGATCGCCTCTGGTGCATTTCATATTAGAACTGCTGGAAAGACCTACTTCAATACGACGCCACTTGGGCGCGCTGTCACCGGAACGTTATTGGTTCGCGCGATGAAATCTGACGGCGTCGCTATTTGGGGAGATGGCTCTACCTACAAGGGCAATGACATCGAACGCTTCTACAGGTATGGCCTCTTAGCCAACCCTGCACTTCGCATCTACAAGCCGTGGCTCGATGAAGATTTCGTCACCGAATTGGGCGGTCGATCTGAGATGAGCGCATTCCTCAAGGAACGAGGGCTGCCCTATCGAGATAGTGTCGAGAAGGCATATTCCACGGATGCCAACATCCTCGGCGCAACACATGAAGCGAAGCACTTGGAAAATCTTGATAGCTCGATGGAGATCGTCACTCCGATCATGGGCGTTGCACATTGGAATGAGAGCGTCGCCATCAAGAGTGAAGATGTACGGATCGCTTTCCATCAAGGACGACCGATTGCGATCAATGGCAAGGAATTCTCTGACTCAGTGGAACTGATGCGAATCGCAAATGAGATCGGTGGACGTCACGGGCTCGGAATGTCCGATCAGATCGAGAATCGCATCATCGAAGCGAAGTCACGAGGTATCTACGAAGCCCCCGGCATGGCGCTGCTTTTCATCGCATACGAACGCCTTTTGACCGGTATTCACAATGAAGACACCATCGCGAACTATCACGCGGAAGGAAGACGTCTAGGACGCCTTCTCTATGAAGGTCGATGGTTCGATCCGCAAGCGTTGATGCTTCGCGAATCCCTGCAACGCTGGGTTGCATCTCAAGTCACTGGTGAAGTCCTTTTGCGCCTCCGTCGTGGTGATGATTATTCGATTCTCGATACGAAGGGAGCGAATCTCAGCTATCACCCAGAGAAACTCTCGATGGAGAGAACTGAAGGTGCGGCGTTCGGTCCTTCGGATCGAATCGGTCAGTTGACCATGCGCAACCTCGATATCGCCGATACCCGAGCGAAATTAGAGGTCTATCTGCGCCAAGGTCAGATCGAAAAAAGTAATCTCAATCTCATCGAAGGCCCGGACGATAAAGGCTCAGCCAAGGCTTGAGAGTCTGAGTCAGGGTTTGGGACCTTGACTCTCTAAGATGCACCCGTGCGTAGTTCAACCGCGATCCTCAAGGAATTGGAAGACGAGTCGATCGAGATCTTTCGAGAGACTGCCGTTGCGTTTCGTAAACCGGTGCTCCTCTATTCGATTGGAAAAGATTCAGCAGTCCTTCTCCATCTAGCGCGTAAGGCCTTCTATCCGGCGCCCGTTCCATTCCCACTTCTTCACATCGATACCACCTGGAAGTTCCGGGAGATGATTACATTTCGCGATGAGATCGCCCAGCGCTACGGCCTCAATCTCTTGGTGCATACCAATCAAGATGGCGTTCGCGAGAACATCAATCCCTTCAACACCGGAGCCTCTGAGTACACCCGCGTGATGAAGACGGTCGCGCTCCGCCAAGCGCTCGACATGCATGGCTTTGATGCTGCGATCGGTGGTTCAAGGCGAGATGAGGAACGCTCGCGAGCCAAGGAACGGATCTTCTCGGTCCGCGAACCAGGTCATCGTTGGGATCCACGCCAACAACGTCCCGAGCTCTGGCGCACCTATAACCCTCGCCTCGCAGAGGGTCAGACGATGCGCGTCTTCCCGCTCTCCGATTGGACTGAGCTCGATATCTGGCAATACATCTATGAGAACGATGTCCCGGTCAATCCGCTCTACTTCGCAAAGGAGCGTCCAATCGTCTGGCGTGGCGAGCAATTGATCATGGTCGATGATGATCGCTACCAGCTCCGCGATGGCGAGAAGCCAGAGATGCGAAAGATCCGATTCCGTACCCTCGGTTGCTATCCATTGACCGCAGGAGTGGAGTCCGATGCCACCACGATCAAGGACATCCTCGATGAGATCACTGAAGTGAAGCTCTCGGAGCGCGCTACGCGACTGATCGATGGTGATAAAGAGGATTCAATGGAGAAGAAGAAGGTCGAGGGCTACTTCTAATGAGCCGATCGATCATTCGACTCCTCACCTGCGGCAGCGTTGACGATGGAAAGAGCACGCTGATCGGACGTCTCCTCGTAGAGACCGATAGCGTCCCCCACGACACGATCAAGTCAGCCAAGAGCGTCAGGCGTACAGGTTCCACAATTCCAGCAGGGGAGATCGACTTCTCGCTCTTGACCGATGGTCTTGAAGCAGAACGTGAACAAGGGATCACGATCGATGTCGCTTATCGTTCAATGTCACTGCTCAATGGAAAGCGTTTGATCATCGCTGATGCACCAGGACATGAGCAGTACACCAGAAACATGGCGGTTGCCGCTTCACGCGCACATATTGCACTCGTCCTTGTCGACTCTTCTCGAGGCATTCGCCCGCAGACTCTTCGCCATCTGACCATCTGTTCCTTGATGGGTGTTGAACGGATCATCATCGTCATCAACAAGCTCGATGCTGTTGGCTACGACCAGAATGTCTTCAACGCTCTCAAAGATGAGTTGATGCCAACGATCGATCGTCTCGGCATCAAGGACTTCACTTTCATTCCAGTGAGCGCCCTTCATGGCGACAATGTCGTCTATAAGACCGATGCTGCACCGTGGTATCAAGGACCGACCCTTCTTGAATACATCCAAGAGTGGGATGGCGCCGCTCTCGATCGGAAGGTATCGCCACACCTTGGTATTCAGATGATCTCTCGAGCCGAGAACTTCCGTGGTCTCTCTGGAACCGTGGTCAACGGTGATTTCAAGGTCGGCGATGAGGTCGTCGTTCTTCCAGCTCGTCGTAGCGCCAAGATCTCCAGGCTCGTCACTTTCGATGGTGATATCGATGTAGCGAACAACTCGCGTGCCGTGACTATGGTGCTCGAGCCTGATGTCGATGCGACGCGCGGCGATGTCATCGAATTGAAGGGGAGTGAGACCTCTCCAGAGAGCAAGTTCACGGCTAACTTGGTCTGGCTTGGCGAGAATGAGTTGATCCATAGCCGTTCCTATCTTCTAATCTCTGGTTCGTCGCAGGTGACCGGGATGGTCACTTCCATTCGCCATAAACTCAACATCAACACTGGCGAACATGTATCAACCCGCACCCTTGCGATGAATGAGATCGGCGTAGTTGAGATCGCTCTTGATACCCCGCTACCGCTCTCCAATTACGACTTGAGTCGTGAGACCGGAAACTTCATCATCGTCGATCGCTTGACGATGAATACCGTGGGTGCAGGAATGATCCTCCACCCGCTCCGTCGCTCGCAGAATGTCACCGAGCATCACTACGAGATCACTCGCGAGATGCGTGCTCAACAGAAGGGTCAGCGAGCGAAGGTCATCTGGCTCACTGGTCTCTCCGGCTCTGGAAAGTCGACGATCGCCAATGCAGTGGAGAAGAAACTCTTCTCGCTCGGCATCCACTCCTACATCCTCGATGGTGACAACCTTCGTCTCGGTTTGAACAAGGATCTCGGTTTCACCAAGGAGGATCGAGCTGAGAATGTTCGTCGCGTCTCTGAAGTCGCGCATACGATGGTCGATGCCGGACTCGTTGTGATCGTGGCCCTCGTCAGTCCTTTCGCTTCGGATCGAAATCAGGCCCGCGCTCTCTTCAACGAAGATGAGTTCATCGAAGTCTGGGTGAAGACTCCCGCCGAAGTCTGTGCAGAGCGAGATCCCAAGGGCCTCTATAAGAAAGCCGCTGCAGGTGAGATCCCGAATCTCACTGGCGTCGGTCAGGAGTATGAGTCCCCCGATGCTGCAGAGTTGATCCTTGATGGCACATCGCCGGTTGAAGAGAGTGTGGAAGCTCTGATCAAGGTCATTTTGTGAACCTTTTCTATTTCATCCTTGCAGGTTCCGCCGCTCAGCTGATCGATGGCTCGCTTGGAATGGGTTTTGGTGTCACCAGCGCAACGATCCTCTTAGCGCTCGGCACCTCGGCTGCTGCAACGTCGGCTGCAGTGCATGTCGCGAAGATCGGAACCGGCTTAGCATCGGGAATCGCCCATTGGCGACGAGATAATGTCGATACCGAGATCCTCTTCAAGATCGCCATCCCTGGCGGAATTGGTGCATTTGCCGGTGCGACATTCTTGTCATCTATCGACTTAACGGGTGGAACATATTTCGTTTCGACGATCCTGTTATTGCTCGGACTCGTACTTCTCTATCGCAATATCTTCAAGACGGAAGTCCAAGTCAATCTCACAACGATGAGTGATCCGAAGTATCTGAAGTTCATCGGTTTGACCGGTGGATTCGTTGACGCCTCTGGCGGAGGTGGTTGGGGACCGGTTGTCACGCCGACGCTCTTGGCTACGACAGAACATGAGCCAAGGAAAGTCATCGGGACCGTTTCGGCGGCAGAGTTCATCGTCGCGGTCTGCGCGAGCCTTGGTTTCCTCGCATCACTCTGGCGCCTCGATATGAATTGGGAAGCTGTGATCGGCCTCTCGATCGGTGGCATCATCATGGCGCCCGTTGCAGCTCGTTTGGTGGGCTGGTTACCACGCAGGGTTCTTGGAACGATCGTTGCAATCACCATCATCATCCTCAATGGACTGCGCCTGCTGGGCATCATCTAGGGTGTAGGCATGGCGGATCGAGTCATCATCCATGCGGGCTTCCACAAGTCTGGGACCACCGCGCTTCAACATGCATTCGATCTCAATAAGAAAACCCTCAAAGAACATCGAGTCATCTATCCACTCAATGCCGGTCGAGCCCATCATCGTGCAGCTTGGGGATTGACGGAGCGGGTCTGGGGTTGGCGAAATAACGGTGGCCAGCAGGTGCCAATGAGGGCATGGGACGCTCTGATTCGACAGATCAAGCAAGCTCCGGGAACGGTCTTGATCAGTAGTGAATTCTTTACTGAGGCAAAAGAGCATCACATCGCTAAAGCCCGAAAGGATCTTGGAAAGGTTCCAGTCATCCTTGTCTTCACAGTTCGCCCGTTTGCAAAGATCCTCGCTTCTTCCTACCAACAATTCCTCAAGTACGGAATCAAGATGCGATTCGAGCCATGGCTCGAGAAGGTCTTCACCGAGAAGAGTGAATCGAAGGTAACGCCGACCTTTTGGGATCGTGTTCAAGTCGACGAAGTCGTAGGACGCTGGGCAAAGCACTTTGGAAGCGAGAATGTCATCGTTGTCCTAGCGGATGAATCCAAACCAGAGTTCATCTTCGAAGAGTTCGCAAAGATCCTTGGTGTTCCATCGGAAGTCCTTCCGATTCCAGAGATTGGTGGAAACCGATCGATGACCCTTGAGGAGACTGAGCTTCTCTATCTCATCAACAAGATCTATGACCGATCAGGTGGTTGGGAACAGTATCGAGCACTGGTGCGAGACGGCTATGTCAGGTTCCTTGCAGATCACACACAGGCTGATCCAAAGGCAGAGCGATTGCGAACACCGAAGTGGGCGGTCGATAAGGCGCGAGAGATCAACCATCACCATTTTGCACGTTTGAAGGAGATGAAGGTTGAGATTCGTGGCAATCCCGATGGGTTCGTCGATGCTCCCGTCTTGACGGGTGAATATCTGGCGCCCGAGAAGATCACGATGGAGTTGGCAGCTCAATTCCTCGCTTCCTACGACTATTCGATCATCAGGCATGTGCCTCGCCATGTGCTCATCTCCGAGGTGAAGCGACGGCTCAAGGTTTCAATGAAGCGATTTCTCAAAGGTGTCAGATAAAGGGCGCTATAAGAAGGAGAAGGATGAGCAAGAACTGGCAAATGGACTCGGTCATCGCAAAGGCATCCGAGGAGTACGTAGCGGAGTCAGCAAAACTCAGTCCGATCGCATCAACGAATCTGGGCATCACCGACCTCGATGATCAACTCGATGATTTCTCACTCGAGCATGCTGAAAAGAGCGCAGAACTCTTGCGCCAGACCATCGCAAAGATCGAGAGCGCAACGCCTCTCAACGACTATGACCGTATCGCCCGCGATGTGGCTTTGGAACGAATGAAGTCGACCCTCGATCTGCACGAAACCCGCGAAGGCTTCGTACTCTGGGGAGTCCTCTGGTCACCGGTCTCGAGCGTGCGCCAAGTATTCGAGATGATGGATCCGAGCGGTGCCAATTTCATCTCGAACCTCACCTCACGTATGAACGCAATCTCACACTCCTTTGATACCTGGAGCGGATCGCTCCTTGATGTGGCAAAGGAAGGGAAGGTAACAGCGCTCAGACAAGTGCTTGGTGTGGTGGAACAACTCGAGACCTTCTCACAAGGCGCCTTCACTGAGATCGCAGATCGATTCGATGGCGAGAGGAAGAACTCAGAACTTCACGATGCGGCTCGCAACGCCGAGAAGGCATGCGCTGATCTCGCACTCTGGCTTCGTGAGAGCTATGCGCCGCTCGCCAACCCGAAGGATCCGGTTGGAAAGGAGCGCTATCAAACCTGGGCGCGTCATTTCACCGGGGCAGAACTCGATATCGAAGCTACATACAAGTGGGGTCAAGAGGAACTTGATCGGATCAATGAACGGATGTGGAGCGCAGCCGCGAAGCTCTACCCTGATGCGAAGACGCTTCGGG
>JACCDJ010559923.1_pt1 | contig 22982 bp, 20 predicted proteins | sample 7444481 | NCBI WGS metagenome assembly JACCDJ01 (sample SAMN15323435, study PRJNA562643) | freshwater metagenome | isolation source: river surface water | place: USA:Blue River Watershed | collected 2017-08-15 | reverse complement strand
CTTGCATTTGGAATTTTGCCAAAAACATGCATCTAAGGAGAATCCAGAAATTGAGTTTGAACGGATCAACTACCGATATAGCCGACTGATCAACGTATTGGGAGAGAATTTCAATGCCATCATTGTGAATTTGAACGATGTCAACTTGCTTTGGGAAATGAAATGAAATGTGCGTACTTCGAAAGACGTGAAATACGCGGTGAAATTTTGAAAACATGCCTCGTTACGAAAGTACGCGACGTAGCTTTGCTCGAATTGGAATTTCGCTTTCGTATACCTTCTTCTTCCCATCACCTAAAGCAAGTTCTACTACGCGAATATCGCGTACCAATTTCTTCAGTCCTTCTGGCTCAAGACTTGCAGAATGGTCAGTGCCCCACATACTGCGGTCAAGAGTGATGTGGCGCTCGATAAACGTTGCACCAAGTGCGACAGCTGCAATCGTTACTTGCAATCCGCGCTCATGGCCTGAGTAACCGACAGGAACCTTGTATTTTTCTGCAAATGTTTGAATAGCACGAAGGTTCAATTCCGATGCTTCTGCCGGATAGGTGGAAGTAGCTTGTGCGATTGCTAGCGGGACATCGTTGAGTAAAGAAACCGCTTTATCAATTTCCTGCATTGATGACATTCCAGTTGACAAAATTGTTGTTGTCTTAGTCTTATTGATAGCTGTCAGGAGTTCGGAGTCTGTCAGACAAGCAGATGCAATTTTTTGACATGGAACATTAAATCCTTCTAGAAAATTGACTGAAGGAACATCCCAAGGGGAAGCGAACCAGTCAATTCCAATCTTTTTTGCGTACGCATCAATTTGTTCAAATTCATTCTGTTCAAACTCAATACGCTTTTTGTACTCAAAGTAGGTCATTGAGCCCCACGGAGTTTCACGAGGGATGCTTTTCTGCTCTTCTGGCACACAAATTTCAGGAGTCCGCTTTTGAAACTTCACAGCGTCGCAGCCTGTTTCAGCAGCTACATCCATCAGCTGCTTTGCTATTTCAATGTCACCATTATGATTAATGCCAATTTCGGCAATGATGTAAACAGGCTCACCTGCGCCAATGGCTTTTTTGCCAACAGAGACTTTGTTCGTCATGCAAATACCCTAATGCAATAGAGCAACTAGTGATTGATGATCGCATCGGAAAGCTCACGAATTGCACCTTTTCCGCCGGCGCGAGTAAGTCTCCAGTGAGCTGCTTGAGTTGCCTGAGGGTGTGCGTCAATTGGTGCAATAGCAAGTTTCACAGCCTGCATGCATTGAAGGTCATTGATGTCATTGCCAACATATGCGCATTGTGAAAGCAGCAATTGATTTTTTGACAACCATTTTGTAAGAGCTTCCAATTTGTTGTCGCATGCCTGAATCACTTCAATCTGCAGTTTCTCTGCTCGTCTTGCTACAACCGGATTACGTTCTTTCGACAGAATGAGTAACTTGAGACCAGCATTCCTTAATGCAGAAATTCCCATGCCGTCCGATCGACTTGCCATCACCATTTCTTGACCAGTTTCAGTGATGTACACCTGATCATCCGTCATGACGCCATCAAAATCAAAGACAATTGCTTTGATTGATTGCAGTGACTCCCGGCTCGGCATACCTTTTTCTTGAATCTCAAGCGTGTTCGCGAGTCGAAGGTCCTCTGGATCATCAATTTCCATTGATCGGTCTACAGGGACTTCGTACATTCCAATACGCCCAAAGAACCGATGCCCACTTTTTCGGAACTGGTCAATATTCATCGCGTATAGAGCACCGGTTTCTTTGAACTCAGGGTCCAATTGCTGCCTAGGAAGGCGTATTGCCGAATCGTGATTTATTCCGATGGCGTTGCCAGAGTTGTCCCGGCGCCAGATGAAAGCGTGGTTGTGAGTAACGGTGAGTGCAGAGTCGTGATCTTTAAGTAATTGAAGGATGCCGTCGATATCAGTATGTGAAATAAATGGAGAAGTGCATTGAGCAAACAGCACATTGCTAGGCAGTGATGATGTTTTCTCTATTTCATTTAAAGCATGTAGCAAAGCAGATTCGCTAGAAGCTGTATCTCCCGAGATATCTGCTGGCCGTCGAATAACTTGTGCACCACTCTTCAATGCGACTGCTGCAATTTCATCGCTGTCCGTAGAGACATAAACAGCGGTGATGGAATCAGACTTGAGGCATGCAGAAACTGTTCGAGCGAGGAGTGTAATTCCACCTACGGTTTGAAGATTCTTGTTTGGGATTCCTTTGGAACCTCCGCGAGCAGGAATAATGGCGATTGCAGAGTTATTCACGAGGCTCATTTCAACAAGCTCGTCAACGTCGTGACGAGGTAGGCGAGTACGACGGAAACAACAATGGCACTCAGCGCTCCAGCCAGAACGCTTCCACCGAGAAGGCCAATAGCGCTGGTCTTGCGCTGCTTACTAGATGGTTCCTTATATAGAGGAGTTGCCTTTGTTTGGACCTGAATGACGTTTGGGCGATCTTGTCTGGCAGGCTTAGTGCCACTCAGAACAACGAGGGCGCCAATTGCTAGAACGAAGGCAAGCAAAGCCCTTACTGTCACACCCAATGTGGAAGCGAAAATAGGAAAATCGATGAGCGAAAACAACGACATCACGATGCCAAATAGCGTACCGCTACCACCACCGACCCTTGCTCCAACGCAACCGGACAGATCAGAATTACGCAAATTGTGGTGGGCATTGCCCTTATTGACCTGTGCCTGGTTGTCACTGGTGGGCATTGTCGTCGCGGCGAGTATTCAAGTGCGTTTGTGGGAGGTGGCCCCAGGTTCGGCAGAACCCGTTGCCGAGCGACTGGAGTTCACGAAGGAAGCATTGGCCCAAGTCACTCGATACCCATCAGAGAATTCGGTGTTGTTTGTTACTGCATTTGGTGGACAACTTTCCGCACTTGAAGCACTTGTAGGTTCCGTTGATCCAGATGTTGATGTGCAGACTTACGAAGAGCGATTTGGAAAAAGCACTCCAGGAACGCAGCAACAACTGGGTTTTCAGTCCATGACCACGGCAAAACAGATTGCTGAATATGTGGCATTTACAAGGTTGGGCCTCGATGCGTCGTTCGAACTTGGAAGTGTCGTCGTTGAAGAAGTGGTGTGTTTGGAAGTACAGGTAACACTTAGCGCATGTAAGCAATTGCAGCCAGGGGACACACTTACATCTTTCGAAGGTAAGTCCATTCCGACGCTGGCTGAGTTGGCTCCGTTGATGGCTGATTACGAACCGGGTGACATTGTGACCCTCGGCGTCATTCCGCACATGTCCAATGATCCCGTGGATCGAAGAATTCAGTTAATTGAAAGTCCGGATGAACCTGGACGAACGATTATCGGATTCATCCCTGCCGACACCCGAACGGTCGTCCTTCCATTTGAAGTCTCCATTGACACCGATCAAATTGGCGGCCCTTCGGCTGGACTTGCATTTACCCTTGCTTTGCTTGACGAAATGACTCCTGGTGACCTATTTGGTGGGGTGAAAGTTGCTGCAACGGGAACCATGAATGAGGACGAAACCATCGGAGCAATTGGCGCACTGCCACAAAAAGCAGTTGCGGTGAAAGCTGCAGGGGCCAAGGTATTTCTTGTACCGAAATCGCAATCTGCCGAAGAGTTAGCGGCTGCACGGTCAGTGCTCGGTTCAGATATCAAGCTCATTCTTGTTGAAAATCTTGAAGATGCGCTTGCTGCCCTTAAGTCCCTTGGTGGCAGTGGGCTTACGAATGCCACAATCTCGCTCTAGGCGGGGCGTACTGTTGTTTGCATGGCAATTTCATTTTCACGCCCCGACCCGTCCTCGCCGGCGGCCGTTGGGTCTGCGCAATTCAGCGTAGTTAGGCGTGGATTTGAACAGGAAGAAGTTCGTGACTTGTTGCGCGGCGTTTCCGCAGAACTTGCCAGATTGCAGGAGCGCGAACGCTTTTTAGAAAGCGAACTTCGCGCAATGCAAACACGTGGCCTGTCTGCGCCTGGTGCATTAGATGAAGAAATGGTGACCGCACTTCTCGGCGAGGAAACTGCTCGAGTACTTACCTCTGCTCGCGAAGCTGCAAAACAGCAGATTGCACGTGCTGCTGAAACTGCAGAGCGTTTAGTGCGCGAAGCAAGTTCCGATGCTGCACGAATTCGCCAAGAAGCTGAAATTGAAGCTTCTCGCAAGCGAAACGATGCGGTTGCAGATGTTGAGGCCGAGATTGAACTTGCAAAACAGCAAGGTCGCGAAATGGTTATTGAGGCTCGCGAGTATCGCGAAAAAGTATTGAGTGAATTGGCGCGCCGCCGCGAGTTGGCTCGCGAACAGATTGAACACCTCATTCATGACCGTGATCGTTTGGTAGCAGCATTTGATCGGGCACGACTTGCAGCCAATGATGTCGTTGGTGATTTGACAGAGTTCGATGAATTGTCTGAAGAAGTTGCGCGAATCAGTGGACTGAATACGCCTGTAGATGCAACTACTCCAATCTTTTTTGATTACACCAAAGAGCCAGATGCAATTCCGCAATCTTCAGAGTCCATTGAAGGCGAAAAAGTCGTAGCTGTTATTGCTGAGTCCATTGACTCGATCACAATTGAGACCGCTGACGCAACTGAAGTCCTCGAGGTGGTTGAAGTTGTCGAGGTGGTTGAAGCCGAAGAAATTATTGAAGTTGAAGAAGTAATCGTGGTTGAGCAAGCAAGCGAAGAGGCTCCCGACACCACAGTTGTCGCGATGCATGAAGCCCCTGCTGGCATGTCCGAGCATCCGTCGTCAGAGCCACCAGCACAGGAGCACATCGCTGAAGTTGTGCAGTTGTTTGGCAAAAAGCGAAAAGAAGTCGAGGCTCCACAAGAAGCGAAGGAAGTGGTTGAGCCGCCAGTTGCAGTTGTAGAACCTGTTGCGCCAAAAAAAGAGCCAGTTGCTTCAACTACACAGAAGAAATCAGTCGACGATTTGTTTGCTCGTCTGAAGCAAACAAACACTGCAGAGGTTGCGCGAACCACCAAGCCCAAAGTGGTGGTTCCCAAGGTTGATCAAGGTGTTTTCGACCATCGTGACGAAGTCCTTGAACCGATCATGGTGCTGATTACTCGAAAAATGAAGCGCGTTCTGGCCGACGAAGAAAATTCAATGCTTACGTACTTACAGGGCAAGAAATCGGTTGTTGCCTTAGAGAAGGTTTTGCCTTCTGCAGACGAACATTTACAGATGTATGTGGAAGCACTTTCTGAAGATGTGATTTCAGCCGCAATGGCCGGTGCTCAAAGTTTGTCCAAGAGCCTCAAAGCAGATTTGCGCAAGCGAGTTACTCGCAGTGCTGTGATGCAAGTTGTTTCGCGAACGATGGACGAATCAACTATTCGACCATTGCGCGAGAAGATTCAGCGCGCAGTAGAGCAAAGCAATGGCGACAAGGACGAAATGTCGAATCTCATTCGCAGCGTGTATCGCGAGATGAAAATGCAGCGAGTTGAGCAGCAAGTTTCAGATATTGCCCGCATGGCATATAGCCGTGGTGCATATTTGGTGTTAGACCAAGGAACACAAGTGTGTTGGATGGTTGACCCAAATGGTCCAAGTTGTGCCGATGCCGAAGACAATTCGTTGGCGGGTTCAACAGACCTTGGCAGTGAATTTCCAACGGGGCATATTCATCCAACAGCACACGCTGGATGCCGATGCCTTATCGCGCCAATAGGCGACTAATCTCCTCTGCGTGCGCAACCCTTCTGACTTACCTCCACGTCGTCCCCGTAACCCTCAAGGCGGATTTCGCTTACAGCGACCAGGTCGTGGTCGCATAGTTGCGACCGCAATCATTGGACTGCTCGTCGTCTTCTTCCTATCTGCGAGAAGCATTTCAGGTTTTTATGTTGACGCTTTGTGGTTCGACACGCTTGACCGTACTGATGTGTTTTGGGGGACTCTGGGCGTAAAGGCTTTGTTGGGCTTGGTGTTCGTAGTGGCCTTTGCTGTTTTGATGGTGATCAACGGTTGGCTCGCTGATCGAATTGCACCAGAGTCAATTGCGCCATCTCCAGAAGAAAAAGCGCTGGCTGGGTATCGACAATTAGTTGGTGGCAAACAGTGGATCGTCAGAACGGTGCTTTCCGTAGTACTCGGGCTCATGGTCGGGTTGCCTGCAATGACGCAGTGGCAAGAGTGGTTGCTGTTTAGGAACCACCAATCCTTCGGAGTTAAAGAACCGTTGTTCGATCAGGACATCAGTTTTTACGTATTCCGATTGCCGTTTGCCGAGTTTGTTGTCAATTGGTTGTTTGGTGCTCTTGTCCTCATCACCATCGTCACTGCAGCGATTCATTATCTCAATGGTGGAATTCGCTTGCAGGTGCAAGGTCGCAAAGTTACGCCACAGGCAAAAGCGCACTTGTCGGTGTTGTTTGCCGGTCTCGCCATTATTAGGGCTGCAAGCTATTGGCTTTCGCGTTTTTCACTTACTAATTCAAATCGTGGTGTTGTTCAAGGTGCGACGTACACCGACGTGAATGCTCAATTGCCAGCGACCAATTTGATGATTTTGGTGTCATTCGCAGTTGCTGCATTGTTCTTGTGGAATGTTCGACAAAAAGGTTGGAGAATTCCAGTTCTTGCAACATTGATGTGGATGTTGGTTGCAGTCGTTGCGGGAACAATTTATCCAGCGGTGATTCAACGCTTTTCAGTTCAGCCAAACGTAAGCACTAAAGAGCTTCCGTATATTGAGCAAAACTTGGTAGCCACAAAAGCAGCATTCAATATTGATGATGTTGCACAGGAGTCTCTAACGTTTGGCCCAATTAGCGCAACCGATGTTTCAGCAAATGAGACCCCGCTACGCGATGTCCGCCAGCTAGATCCGTTGGAGATGCGCGATCGTTTTGCCTTGGACGAAGGAAAAACATCGTTCTATGCAATTCGCGACCTTGACGTTGACCGGTATGTCATTGATGGTCGATTGCAGCAAGTCATTCTTGGAGCACGAGAACTCAACACTGATGGCATTCCAAACCGCACTTGGGTTTCACGTCACTTGATTTACACACATGGCTGCGGGCTTGTTGCTGCGCCGGCGAGTCGCGTCACTACAGATGGTCGCCCTACTTATATTGATCTCGGAGTAAAAACTCCACAGTTGTATGTCGGTGAAGGGCTAGAGGGCTACTCAATCGTTGGAACCAATCAAATTGAGCAAGCATGCCCAGACACGAAAGCAACCCCCTACACAGGAACGGGTGGAGTGAAGCTTTCATCTCCAGTGCGACGTGTTGCGTTTGCATTGAATTTTGGTGAGTTCAACCTGTTCGGTTCGAATCTCATTTCACCTGAATCGCGCATCATGTGGATTCGCAATGTGAAAGAGCGAGTGCAAAAGATTGCTCCGTTTTTTAACTACGACTCCGATCCGTATCCAGCAGTTGTTGACGGGAAAGTGGTCTGGATTCTTGATGCTTTCACGACAACTAGCCGTTACCCAAACTCGCAATCAGCAAACACCGATCAGTTATCTGCAGGTTCGGGACTAAACACGCTGTTTAACTATGTTCGCAACAGCGTCAAAGTAGTTGTCGATGCATACTCCGGAGAAGCAACGTTCTACCAAGTGGATGCAAATGACCCAATTGCAAATACTTGGGGCAAGGTATTTCCAAAACTGCTCACGCCGGTTTCGGAAGCCTCGACAGAATTAATTGCCCACTTCCGCTACCCGGAAGATCTATTCCGAGTACAGACCAATATGTATGGTCGATATCAGTTCAATGACCCAACGCTGTTTTTCAATCGCGACGCAGCGTGGAGCGTTGCTCAAGCACCACCAAGTGAGCCGGAGGCATCAACAGCAGTAATTGGTGCAACTGATCCTGCCTTAACACCAGATTTGATCAATGTGCAGGATGCAAACGTTGCTCGATTTGAACCGTATTTCACAATTTTCCATGCACCTGGTGCGAAAGAGTCCAATGGTGTGTTTTCAATGTTGCGCCCATTTGTTCCATTCTCCTCAGACAATGCGCGTAAAGAACTGCGCGCACTGATGGTCGTATCGAGTGACCCTCGAACCTATGGTGAGTTGAAGGTATACACAGTGGGAGAGCCATTGCCAGAAGGCCCTGCCACGGTTGCTGCAGAATTCGGTAGCGATCCTGCGGTATCACAACAGGTGACACTGCTTGATCAGCGCGGATCTCGCGTGGTGTTTGGCGATTTGCAGATGGTGCCTGTTGGCAAGGGGTTGGTCTACGTTCGACCACTCTTTGTTCGACCAGACGATGCTTCTGCACGTCAAGTGTTCGTGCGAAAAATCCTCGCGTCTTACAACAACAAGGTGGTGATTGCTGACGACTTGACGACAGCAATCACACGGTTGTTCCCTGGATACACGGGTTCACTCGGTGATCGTGTTGGCGACAGCCAAACACCTACACCGGATGCAACTACGCCAGATACTGGTGGAACTACAGCGACCACCGTGCCAAGCAGTATTCCAACAGGTGCACAGACTGCTCCTGATTTGTTGGCACAAGCTGAAAGCTTGTTCGACCAAGCAGACGCTGCTTTGGCGCAAACTCCACCAGATTTTGCAACATATCAATTGAAGTTGTCGCAAGCGCGAGAACTGGTTCGACAAGCTCTGCAGATTATTGGCAACTAATCGTTAGCGAGATTCGCGAATAATCTCCGCGAGCATTGCAAGGTCTTGACGGAAAGCAATTTCGTAACGGGCTTGCTCGTTGGCGATACGCGTTTGGTTGATGCGGAGTTGTTCTAAAGCTGCTAGCGAGGCAGGATCTTCCTGTTTTTCAAGCAGTGCCTGAATTTCATTTCCTAGCTCATGAAGTTGGTTTGACATTTCGGCGTTCGTGGCAGAAAGGCGACCATCAAACACGGTGAGACGTTGTTCAAGTGTGTTGATTGCAGCAGTAACAAGTGACAGTTCGTTAGTGCGTTTGGTGACTTCTGAGCGAAGTGATTGCAGTTCTGTGCGAACTTCATCAAGGTCGCTAACGGTTGCTTTTGGAGTTCGAGCGAAAAGTGCCATGGTGGGTGTGGTGATGCAGGTGTTTTCGGGGGAAGGTTGCTATCTCTATGGTGTGCTCGCTACCGTACAACTTCTACGACGCGGGGTGGAGCAGTCCGGTAGCTCGTCGGGCTCATAACCCGAAGGTCACAGGTTCAAATCCTGTCCCCGCCACCAAGGTCAAAAGGTCCCCGGTTCGCCGGGGGCCTTTTGTATATATGCGGTCCAAGCACCTAGCAGCGTTGTTATCCTGCCTGAATGTCAAATAACAAGCCAACAGTCACGATTCCACAAGAAGAACCTCCAGCACAGTTGGTGAAAACCGACATCACCGTCGGAACTGGCGACGAAGCCGTTAAGGGCAAAAGTGTTTCAGTGCACTACGTGGGCGTCGCTTGGAGCAACGGCAAAGAGTTTGATGCATCATGGAATCGAGGCGATGCCTTTGAATTTCGTTTGGGCGCTGGGCAAGTAATTCAAGGTTGGGATGAAGGCGTTGCAGGAATGAAAGTTGGCGGACGTCGTCAACTTACAATTCCACCAGACATGGGATATGGAAGTCGTGGTGCAGGCGGAGTAATCAAAGGTGGAGAAACGCTTGTGTTTGTTGTTGATTTGCTGAATGTTTTTTAACTAACAACACAGGTAGACTTACTGCAACAGAACTTTGTGCAACACACGTTGCACATTCGAAGAACTGGTGAGTAATGAACATCTTGGTAATCGGTGCAGGTGGCGTGGGCGCTTCAATGGCGTCTATTGCTGAGACCCGATCGTTTTTCACGCAATTTGTCCTTGCGGACATTTCTCTTTCTCGCGCCGAAGAGGCAATTGCCTTGCTTGACGATCGATCAAAATTTGTTGCAGAACAAGTTGACGCACGAGACACGGAAGCAATTAAGGCCCTCATTCAAAAAGTGAAGGCAGACGTTGTGGTAAACGCCTGTGATCCACGTATGAATGAGCCAATTTTCAATGCGGCGTTTGAAGCACATTGCAATTACATCGACATGGCAATGAACTTGAGTGAACCACACGCGTCGAACCCATATGAAGAAGTGGGATCACCGTTAGGTGCAGATCAATTAGCAGCCGATCAAGCGTGGCGCGATCGCGGATTGCTTGCATTGGTTGGAATGGGCGTTGAGCCTGGACTGAGCGATGTGTTTGCTCGCTATGCAGCCGACAACTTGTTCGACACTATTGACGAAATTGGTGTGCGCGACGGATCAAACCTGTCAATTGACGGCCTTGACTTCGCTCCGACATTTTCTATTTGGACAACCATTGAAGAGTGTTTGAACCCGCCAATTGTGTGGGAAAAGAATCGTGGCTTGTATACGACTGACTGTTTCTCGGAGCCAGAAGTGTTTCACTTTCCAGCAGGAATCGGACCATACGAGTGCGTCAACGTAGAACACGAAGAAGTACTGCTCATTCCTCGCGAAATTGATTGCAACAGAGTGACCTTTAAGTACAGTCTGGGTGCAGAGTTCATTGACTGGCTCAAAACCTTTGCGTACCTTGGTCTTGACAGCAAAGAACATGTGCGCGTAGGTGACGTCAGTGTTTCACCTCGCGACGTTTTGGCTGCGGTGCTTCCTAACCCCGCAAAGCTTGGGCACCTCATGCATGGCAAAACCTGCGCTGGAACATGGGTTCGTGGAACTTATGACGGCAAGCCACGCGAGGTGTACCTGTATCACGTTGCCGATAACGAAACCACTATGCGCGACTGGGGCTCGCAAGCAGTGTTGTGGCAAACCGCTATTTGTCCAGTGGTTGCACTTGAACTCCTTGCAAATGGAAGCTGGAAGTCAACAGGCGTTCGAGGTGCTGAAGCGTTTAACGCTGATCCTTTCCTGAACTTGCTTGGCGATTATGGCGCGCATCACGGGATGGTGGAAATGGGTCCAGGTTTGTGGCCAAGTCCAAAACCAACTGGTCAACCTGGCTGGGACCGCCCAGTTAAGCGCGCAATTCGATTGAACTAGTGGTGCTGAGAAGTACCGCTCGATCGGTTATTGCCGGAGTAGCAATTGTTGCGGCAACTGCAGTGATGTGGTTAGACAAGGCAATTTCGTGGTGGACCAGCATTATTGAATTTGCTCTTCGAGTAAATGAATCTGCAACCACTGGGGTGCTTGAAAATCGTCCAACAGGTGATGCAGACCTTCATGCGTTGGTATGGGGGCATGTGCATTGTTAGTTGCCTCTGCAGTACACGCTGCAAATGTAAAGCGTGCATTAGCACTGCTGTTTCTGTGGACGGTGTTTGTTGAACTCGCTCAGCCATGGTTCACGGAGTTGCGCTCACGGCAAGCCACCGATTTGATTGGAAACTGTGTTGGAGTGCTATTGGTCTTTGTGGGAAGTGAAGTTATTGCGAAGGTCCGAGCGCGCCAGTGATGTAGTGCTTGCGACACAGCAATTCATATCGCACCTCATCGCCAAATAACGGTTCACTCATAGTTTTGTCGGTGTCGCCAACAACTACGGTTTCGCCTTCGTACACAATTACACCGTTCACGAGTCGAGCATTGTTGTTTGCTCGTTCGCCACACCAGCAGCGTGCTTCAACCTGCATTTCAATGCGTTGATCAGCAATTTCGAGCAAACGACGAGTGCCATCAAACAATAAACCTCGGAAGTCGGTAATAAGTCCGAAAGCAAACACGTCCACATTGAGTTCATCAACAACACGAGCCAGTTGGTCGCATTGCTCTACTGAGTAGAACTGCGTTTCGTCGCAAACGAGAAACTGCAGCGGCATGTGCCCTTTGGTTAACTCAAACAAATCAAGATCAAGTGAAACGTCAATAGCCGGAGCCGAAACCCCAAGACGACTGGTTACTTGCGAACCATCGCGGTCGAGTTTGGTAAGCAGTAATCCGTTCACTCCACGTGAAGACATATTGTGATGAATTTGCAGAGCGAGGGTGCTCTTTCCTGAACCCATCGTGCCGTAACTGAATCGCAAGGTGGCCATGACGATCATGAACCGTAGTCGGACTGATGTGTTTGATCCACCTGACGTAAAGTGGGGGCATGGAAGCCCTTGATCGCGCCACGTTAGCGATGGTGATTGATCACACATTGCTCACGCCTGAGGCAACAGCAGCCGACATTGTTGCGTTTTGCGCAGAGGCTGACGAACTGGCAGTCGGTGCCGTATGCGTTTCGCCAAACTGGGTTGCGCTTGCGCATAAATCCACAAGAACTCCCGTCGCCAGCGTGGTGGGATTCCCATCGGGTAGCCATCTTTCTGTGACGAAGTCATCAGAAGCTGCCAGAGCAGTCTCCGATGGGGCGAGTGAAATAGACATGGTTGCGAACTTAGGGTGGATTGCCGGTGGTGATTGGTCAAAAGTGGAGAATGAAGTTGCTGAAGTTCGAAAAGCGATTGGTGCTCACATCGTGTTGAAGGTGATTTTGGAAACGGGATTGTGGTCAAGTGAACAAATTGCTGCAGCCTGCGAGCACAGCGTTTCTGGTGGTGCTGACTATGTAAAAACTTCAACCGGATTCCACAAAGTAGGTGGCGCATCGCTTGAGGCTGTTCAAACTATGCGCAATGTTGTTGGAGCAGACATTGGCGTCAAAGCAAGCGGGGGAATTCGCACTACTGCAGATGCACTCGCAATGATTGAAGCTGGAGCAAGTCGAATTGGGGCTTCTGCAACACGTGCGATTTTGAATGGAGTGAAATGAAACGCGTTGCACTTGTTCTTGCAGTTGTTCTATCAACATGGTGCGGTCAGGGAATTGCCAATGCAGCAGTTGATCCCAATCCAACAACAACATCGACGTCGATTGCACCAACTACAACAACTGTTGCTGTTTCAACTTTTGCGGTACCAAAAAACTCGGGTAGCGGACGTCGGGTTGTGTACTCAAACCGTCAACTGCGCGTGTGGGTAATAAACGCATCGGGTGATGTCATTCGCACCTTTTTGGTGTCGGGTCAGCGTGGTCAACCCAAAAAAGGTTCATACTTTGTAAAAAACCAATCTGTTTCGTCATTCAGCCAAGAACTTGAGGGTGTGAAGTTTAGGTTCATGACGAGGTTCGCAATTGGCCGAAATGGTGGCAACATCGGATTCCACGAAATACCTACGAAGAATGGTGTGCCGATGCAAACTGAAGCAGAGCTGGGAACGTTTTTGGGCAGTGGTTGTCTGCGATCAAGCACCGCAGACGCAAAATTCATATTTGACTGGGCAAAACCTGGAACGCCAGTCGTTGTTGTCCCTTAGAAGCCTCTAGAAGCGCGCCATTTCCGACTTCAATAAGTCAAGACCAAGGTTGCCAAGGTCGAGAGCATGTGCGTGCCACTTACGCAAGTCAAACGATGCTCCATATTTTTTCTTGGCATCATCACGTAGGTCAAGCCACACACGTTCGCCAAGCTTGTATGAAATAGCTTGCCCTGGCCAACCGAGATAGCGATTGATTTCTGAGCGATTGAATTCGTCATCGCTTGACGAGTGAGCACTCAAGAATTCAAGCATGAGTTCAGGAGTCCATTGCTCTCCTGGGTGCCACGACGAGCTTTGTGGAATGGCAAAACCACAATGAATTCCGGTGTCAATGACGATTCTGGCGGCACGGAATGCCTGGGCATATAGATATCCCAAGCGGTACTCAGGATTCTCTAAGAATCCAAATTCATCCATCAAGCGCTCGGCATACAACGCCCAACCTTCGCCGTGACCCGAAACGAACGTGTTGCGTTGGAAGCGCGAAAGTTTTTCAGAGTTAATTGTGGCGATTGCTACTTGCAAGTGGTGCCCGGGAACACCTTCGTGATACGCGGTGGTTGGCTCACTCCAACGTGGGAACACCGTGCGACCGTTTGTTGGATACCAGGTGCGACCTGGGCGACTGAGGTCCTCACTCGGCCCTGTGTAATACATGGCGGCTGCTCCACCTGGCGGAGAGATCATTGCCTCAACGGTGCGAATGGAATCTGGAATTGAAAAATGATTGTTGTCGATAAGAAACGACATCGCGTCATCCATCAATTCTTGTAGCCAGTCGCGAAGTGCTCCTTCGCCTTGAATTGACCGTGAAGGATCGGTGTCAAGAAAGTGACGAACTTCTGAAAGCGTTGAACCCGGAAGAATTTCCTGCGCAACGCGTTCCATTTCTGCATCGATGCGTTGAACTTCTGCCCAACCCCATTCGTATGCATCCTTCGCTTCAACTTTCATTCCCATGAAGCGTCGGCGGGCAAGTGCGTGTCGATCGGGGCCAACTCCATCGCGCGTATCTGCACGTGGGGCGTAGTCGTTGATGAGAAAATCTGCAGTTTCACCAAGCGCTTGTGATGCATGCTTTGCTGCTTTGCGAAGTTGCTCCATTGGAGCGCCAGCAACCGAAGATGCAGATTCTGCGAATTGTTCAAAGAATGCCGGAGCGTCTTTTCGACCAGCCCAAGTTGCGAGCTGTTCGCTTGATGCGAGAACTTGTCGGCGCTGAGCTTTTACACCGCGATCAAGACCAAGTTTCCACGACTCGCGCATACCTGCAAACGCTTGTGGAACTTTAGACATGCGCTCTGCAATCACTGACCATTGTTCTGCAGTGTCAGTTGGCATGAGGTCAAAAATTGCTCGAGCGGCATCAACGTCGCCAGCAAGCACTCGAATTGAAACCAAGTGCTCATTGGCGTCGTATTCTGCACCAGAGATTTCTAGAGACTCACGCAATACACCGGCGGCTAAGCGGTCAGAACTTGCACTTGAATCAAGCGCGTTCAGCTTTGCAAGAGTTTGGCGGTCGTTTTCTGCGCGCGCATCGTGACCCGCAGGGCTGAAGTCAGTCATTTCGTGATCGTGACCAGCAATCCCCATGTAGGTGGCTGCTGCCGGATCGAGTTCAGCAACCTTGTTGATGTAGTCGTCAGAGAGTGAATACACAGGCGAAGTCATGGCAACACGATACGCCTTTACAGGTGCTTTATGTGGGGTAACTAACTGGTGCTGTCTGGTCCATGTCGGACGATTTTGGCAATAACAATGGACTTTTCTGCAGTATCAACATGCATATAGATGCGAATCAGCGTGCGATTCTTTCCTCTTCGCAGATGTGCGCCGATATGAATCTGCTTGTTCTTATGCATAGCGGAGTACCACTCGCCGTGTCGATGGTGTGTGTCTTCAGAAATGCGCGGTGCAAAATCGAGGCCTGCGCTATCACGCAAATACGACTGCAATCCCGCAATCGGGAAGACGTCTCTGCGCCAGTTTGCAACTGCGTTGTCTAGAGCCTTCAAGTCCTGAAGCACTTGGCGTGGGTTTGGGCCTTGAAGCTCGTTTGCGGTTGTGAACGCAGTTGGCAAAAACTCAAGATGCTTGCATTCGGAACGCGCACGATTAACAGCGTCGAGCACTGTGCGAAGCACGCGATCAGGACGTGCGCGGGCGAGTTCAGCATCAAGGTCAACTGTCAGACTCGTGAGCTCGGCTAATCGTCCGCGGAGAAGCGCAACTTCAGTTGACAATTCCTCCGCTTCCACCTCTTTTTCTTCAAGTAGCTCCGCAAACTCATCGCGTTCTGCTTCTACTTCTTCTAGTGCGTCATCAAGTTGTTCAATATGAAGTTGATGCTCATTAACTGTTCGCTTAAGTTGCTCAACTACTGGTGACAGATCTGTATTGGCTTGATTGATAACGGGAGTAGGCGTAGGCACCACAGAATGAACTGGGCGACTTGTGCTGAATCGCGGAGGCGCCTGCGTTGGAATGTCTGGTTGTAAGGCCGCGGCTTCAAGAATTGGGTTTTCAATCTGTTCACGATTTGGCGTGACGGTATGAAAGGTCAGTGGTTGAGCAGGATGTGGCCACAGTATGGTGACGTAGTTTTTGTCCAATACCTTGCCGTTGCAATATGCATTGAACGAATCAACCGCTTCAATCGATGTGATGTGAGCAATGTGGGCAATACCGACAAGGTCTTCAAGCAAAAGGCCAGTGTGTGAGGACTGGATCGATTTATCGATGGTTGTTTCAACCAAAATGGGTAAGCGACGTGCGAGTGCATTAATGAAGTCGGCGGCAAGAGCTTCGCCCTCGAGAGCAGAAGTTACTTGGCGAATGGTTGGACTAATGCGTCGCTCTGCGTCATACACCTCAAGCAACTTGGCCATTTCGGCTACAAGTGCTCGCGCTGGTTTTGGTGGCAATTCAGCTCGGCGATGGGGAATGATCGAATCCTTGCCCGGCGCAAACTTGACTCTCAAATCAAAAACAAGCTGGCCCTTATATGGAGTTAAGGTCGCAATAATCAGGTGAGTATTAGCGGTCTGAGGATGAGTGTTTTGCACCTCAAGCCTGAAAACTTCATCGTCTTGACTGTGTCGAATTCGAACTCGAATATTTGCAGGGAGGCGATCTGCTGGGAACCACTGCTGATGCCACTTCGAAATAACTCCGATGGCACGCTCGCGGGTTTCCTCAGTCCACTTCTTTGTGGGCAGTGTCATCGCGTACGTGGTGAACATGGTCTGTCTAACGCTAACGAGACCGCCTAGGGTTGCGAAGTGGATTTTCGCACCATTTTCAGCCTGTGGTGTATCTCGCTTTCGTTTACCTTCACGATCCCGCAGGCTTACCGGGTGGTAAGAAGGAAAACCGTTGAAGGCATTTCTGTGCCTTCACAATTGCAAAATGTCAGTGGGTCAATTTTGTGGGTGGTGTACGGAATTGCTTCCTCAACGCCTTTGGTTGCACTTGCCAACATTATGGCGATTTGTGGGTTCGGAACCGTGGTGTTTATGCAGGTGCGACTCAAAGCAGTGTCAGCGGCTCGGGCACTTACCGTTGAGATCTCTGTCGTTCTCGCAGCACTCCTTGCGCTTGCAATTTCACGAGATTTGCTTGGTGCAATTGCTGTAGTAGTTGGAGCAACTGGAATTGTTCCTCAGGTAATTCGCGCCGCAAAAACGAGTCATCTCGTTGGAATATCGGTGGTGACATTCATCATGGTGGCCACGATGTCGGCATCGTGGGGAATCTATGGATTAATGATTGACGATTTGTATGTAGCTCTTCCGAATGTTGTTATTGTGCCGAGCGCATTGTTTATTTCGATGCGCGCAATTCAATCACACCGGCGTTATGGAAGTTCTACGATCGCTGAAGCAACGCCAGCACGTTGATGTGTAGCGGTGAGAGTTACGCGTTGACCTTTTTCTCCACGAATCAACCAACTGTGCAGTACACGATCTGGTGTTCCATCTGATTTGGCGTCACCACTCACTCGAAATTTCACACGACCATCAAGTTGACCGAGTTTTACCCGCGGTGCACCTTCAACCAGGGTCGCACCAGAAATTTCTGCGGTAAGAGGAAGCACGATTTTGTTCTTCTGCGCCCATTCACTGATTTCAGTGCCTAACCAACCAGTGTTCGCGATACCAATTTCCACTTTGTACACGCCGCCGCCAAGCGAAACAGCACTTGCTCGTTTGATTTCAAGACGTGGCGAAGCAAGTGCTTGATAGATAGCGAAATGCACGTGTGGTGCTACTTCGTCACGCAGTTTTGATGCAGGGGCATTCGACCATGTTTTGATCGCGTCGCATCCGCCAATTTCAATTTCACCAAGTTGTGGGTGATTGAACTTTTTCCAGGCTACATATGCGCCTGGTGCGTGCTTATCAGTCCATTTGCAGACAGCAAGTTCTTGCTCTGGAGTTGGACCGACGTACCAAATGTCGGTTGGTGAGTGCTTTCCTGTTGCGTGGAAAATGATGTCCCAAAACTCGGTTGTCCAGCCGAACACACCAAGGTGTTCATAGGCCCAGTCGTCACCAGCACCACTCATGGTGTCGCTCTTATCCCAAGTCAGGTCTTCGTACACCGAGTGAACGGGGTAGCCAGTGTGTTGAACCCCAACTTTCCCAAGTTCGTTGTACACCCAAATATCAAACGGAGGCAACGTTGAATCAGGACGCGTGCTACTTGGTCGCAACATGAAGCCACCGGCAGTATGAAACGCGTTGTATCCGCATACGTTGGTGCGTGACCGCGCGGCACGTACCAGTGCGTCGATTTCGGGTTCAGACATTGGATGATCTCCCGAACCGAGCACGGTGGTGCCCCAACCCGCTGGGAAGTTTCGGTTGAGATCGAGTCCCGCCGGATCACGTGGCATCGGAATAGTGAAGCCATCAAAGTTTTCAAGAACACCTTCATCAAGCAATCGATAACGCTGTGTTCCAGGGGCAACACCGAGTGGGCCAACAGGAACCATCACGCGCGAATCATCGTCGTGCTCAACCCATGCACCATCAGAATCAGCAATACGCATTGTTCGAACTGCACCGTCACCGTCAATGTCTTCAACACTGAGGCCAGGCCAACGATGTCCGTCGCGCCACGGCCAAGAACGAACACTCGAACGGTGATAGCGCGGGCTGTCGAGAAGCGCGTCTTCTACGCCGTCAGGGTTGACTCGGGGAACGATGTAAAACGTGCGTGTGCGAAGCGCCTCTGTTGTGTGATGATCTCGACCAAATTGGCTAGTGAGATATTCCAGAATGTAAAGCGCTGCAACTCCGCCCGTTACTTCAGTTGCATGAATATTTGCGTCAATCCAATGCGCTGGTTTCGTATCGTGTGATCCAGTTGTTGAATCGGTAACTGTTGCAATCCATAAATCTCGTCCAAGATGCGACTTTCCATATGTCTCTAATGTGACTAAGTGAGGGAACCGTGAAGCCAACTCGGTTAGCCACATAACCATTTCGTCGTAACGAAGAAAGCGATCAAAGTTGTAAGTCATGTGTACAGGTTACGCTGTGCATAGGAGGTGCTTTCGTGCCACACATGCCAGTGTTTATGCATGCAACAGGAAACTGGCGTCCGCGCTGGCGCGGTCGAATTCACGCCATTGCAGTTGCTGTCACTATTCCTGCTGGCATCATTCTCACTCTGTTCACTCCAGCGGGGGTTCCTCGACTGGCTGTAGGAATTTACGCGCTTTCTTTGTTGGCTCTGTACTCGACGTCTGCTTCGTATCACCTATTCACGAAATCACTGCGTTCGCAAAAGACGATGCAACAAATTGATCACGCGATGGTCTATGTGCTGATAGCCGGCACGTACACACCGGTTTGTTTGATGGCACTGCCGTACAACGTGGGTATTCCATTTCTCGTGTTGATCTGGCTGGCTGCTGCTGTGGGGATGGGCCTAAAGATCACCTGGAAAGCAAAGCGCTTGGGCCACGCGATGTACATCATCATTGGGTGGGCAGCGCTCATTATTTTGCCGTGGGCTTATGGTCGAGCCGGTTTCATCAGTTTGCTGATGTATGCCCTAGGGGGAATTGTGTACACCGTTGGCGCTGTTTTGTTCTATATGAAAAAACCAGCCCTCGTGCCACATGTGTTTGGATATCACGAAATCTGGCATGTGTTCACCGTTGTCGCAGGGGTTCTGCAATTCATTGGAGTGGGTTTGTTAGTAGGTCGAGTCGCGTAAGCACATGGCTTCAATACCTGAACTACACGATCTAAAACTGTGGGCAGATCCAAATGCTGTTCAAGTAAATCGCTTGCCAATGCGAACACCGTTTACTTCTGCATCAAGTATTCGAGTCTTGCTTAATGGTGATTGGCGCATAAAGCGTTTTTCGCACCCCAAAGACATTGCACTTCGTGAATTGGGCGAGCTTTGCGACGATAGAGACTGGGTGAGCATTCCGGTTCCAAGCAACTGGACTCAATTCGATCTTGGCGATGTTCCGCATTACACAAACATTGCAATGCCATGGCGCGAAACCCCTCCACATTTGCCCGAAGAAGTCCCAACTGCGGTGTACCGACGCAATTTCAAGGTTGAAAGCGAATGGTTAGACCGACGAATTGTTTTACATATTGGTGCCGCAGAGAGCGTGCACTCAGTTCGCGTCAATGGAGAATTTGTTGGATACGGAACAGACAGTCGATTAGCAAGCGAATATGACATTTCACCATTTGTTCGTGAAGGAATGAATCTAGTCTCGATCACCGTTTGTAGATACTCGGCACAGTCCTACGTTGAAGACCAAGATCAATGGTGGATGTCGGGTTTGCACCGGGATGTGTTCATTGAAGCCCAACCGCAATTACGGATTGAAGATATTCGAGTTGATGCCGAAGTCACTGACGTGCGAGATTCGCTTACGGGAAGTGGCCAATTGCGCGTCACTACTCAAGTAGCAGCTCCGAGCGGCCACCGGTTTCCAGCGGGGCTAAAAGTTAAAGCGACACTGCACAGTATTGGCGGAAAACAGATAGGAATTCAGCACTCCGGAGAAGTAGCACACACCACACGTCCGTATCTGTTCGCAGGACACTGTGCGGAAATTCAATGGTCAGTGAATGCCGTGAAGCTTTGGTCGGCCGAACTTCCTAATCGTTACCTAGTCCGTATCTCATTGCTTGATGCGAATGGGGATGTGATTGATTCAACCGAGCAGATAATTGGGTTCAGAAAAGTTGAGATCGTTCATGGTGATCTTTTAGTGAACGGTAAGCGCATCATGGTTCAGGGTGTAAATCGACACGATCATCACCCTGATCGGGGCAAGGCAGTAACGGTGCAAGATATGCGAGATGACGTTGTAGCAATGAAGCGCCACAACATCAACGCAGTGCGATGTTCGCATTATCCAAATGATCCAAGATTTCTTGATATCTGTGATGAATTGGGTCTTTACGTCGTTGACGAAGCAAATGTGGAAAGCCATGCGTGGATAACAAGCCTGTGTCACGACTCTTCGTATAGGGCCACGTGGCTTTCGCGGGTAAGTCGAATGGTGGAGCGAGACAAGAACCATCCAAGCGTGATTATGTGGTCACTTGGGAATGAATCGGGATATGGAAGTGTTCACGATGCCGCTGCAGCATGGGTGAGGTCATATGACTCTTCACGGATTATTCATTACGAAGGTGCGGTGTTTCATACGAATTGGTTCGACGGGGGAATGGCGGCAACCGATGTTGTAGCACCGATGTATGCACCTATTGCAGCCATTGAAATGTACGGCAAGAGCAAAAAGCGCGTACGTCCGTTAATCATGTGCGAGTACAGCCACGCAATGGGTAACTCGAATGGATCACTTTCGGATTATTGGAAAGCATTTGATAACACGCCGGGTCTGCAAGGCGGATTCATCTGGGAATGGAAAGATCACGGCCTTCGCCAGTTACTACCTAATGGCAAAGAACGGTTTGCCTATGGTGGTCAGTTTGGTGATACGCCACATGATGGCAACTTTGTAGCAGATGGTTTAATGCATGCCGATCTCACACCTCACCCGGCAATGCGAGAGGTTGCGTGGGTGCATAGACCAGTTTCTGCACAACTCGTTGGTCCAAAGTCCGCCCCATTGATCGAGTTAAAGAACCGACAGTCATTTCGTGATGCCTCATGGCTCTCTGCAACATATGAAGTAGTGCTTAATGGTGTTGTAAAGCGAAAAGGGAAATTGACGCACTCTGGTCTTAATGCAGGTAAGACAAAACGAATCAGCATTCCATCGATTCGGGGTTTATCTGGTGATATTCGAGTAAACATCTTTTGGGCTGCAAAGCGTGCAGAGTCATGGTGTGATCGCGGACATGTTGTTGCCTGGGATCAATTGGCAGTGAAACCTGCTCGTGTGAAAAGGATTCCTACCTCTCAGAAAAAGTGTGAGACGTTGGATGTTGATCCACAGATTTCTCTGTTCAGAGCATCCATTGACAACGACGGATTTAAGTTATTGCCAAATCTTGCTTGGGTAGAAACCACCACGTTGAAGCGTTGGCAACTGCAAGGAATTGACGGAGACATTTCACAGTTGGTAAAGCACCAGACAAGCCGAACAGTTCGGGAAGATGGCTCAGTCCGCTTCGAACACTCGCTCGTCATCCCCAAAGTGCTGGACGATCTTCCGCGTATTGGTGTGAGCTTTCCATTACCTGAGGGCTTCACACGGGTTTCGTGGTGGGGTAATGGTCCGCACGAGTGTTACCCAGACCGCGAGTCATCGGCAATGTTGGGAATTTATAGCGGAGATGCCGATGAGTTGCCATATTTGGTGCCCCAGGAATATGGGCTACGAACGCAGTGCAGATGGTTTGAAGTGAGCAACCCGAATACTCACGAAGTTATTCGAATTGAAGCAGAAGGTGAACCGTTGCACATGTCTGCACTGCCGTATTCAACACAAGATCTATATCAAGCGGCGGACCAAACAGAACTCATTAAACGTCCATATCTAACAATGAACATTGACATTGCTCACAGAGGTCTTGGAACGGCAAGTTGTGGACCAGATGTTTTGCCGAAATATCGGATACAGCCTGGGAAGTTTCTGTTTGCTTATGTGGTGTCACACGAGTCGCGCGGCATCAACCGCTGACACAGTCCAACCAGGCACATCTGCATCGTGTCTGCACAGAGCAACAACACATCCACCAAACCCTCCACCGGTCATTCGCGCACCAAATACACCGGGAATGCTTTGGATCTCTTCAACAGCCTTATCCATAACCGAAGTCGATGTTGCAAAGTCTCGAGCAAGTGATGTGTGTCCTTCGTTCATGAGTTGGCCAGCGTGCCCAAAATCATGTGCTGCAAGCGCTTGGGCAAATTCACGTACTCGTTGATTTTCGGTGATCACGTGGCGAGCACGTTGTGCAATAGTCGTATCTTCAATTAACTCAAGCATGTCAATGCTTGCTGAGCGGAGCGGTCCGATGATGGACTCCGCTGAGTTGCATTGACGAACACGTTCGCCATATTCCGAACCTTGCAGGGTGCGGTGTGCGATGAACCGGACAACAATTTTGCATTCTTGGGGAATAGGACTATGGACAACTTCAAGAGTTGAGCAGTCAATCATCATGGCGTGATGTTCTCGAGCAGCTGAAATGCACAGTTGATCCATGATTCCCGTAGGCACACCTGTGGCTACATGCTCAGCACGCTGT
>JACCDJ010198558.1_pt1 | contig 23048 bp, 25 predicted proteins | sample 7444481 | NCBI WGS metagenome assembly JACCDJ01 (sample SAMN15323435, study PRJNA562643) | freshwater metagenome | isolation source: river surface water | place: USA:Blue River Watershed | collected 2017-08-15 | reverse complement strand
GGGTCTGGACTTGCTCGAACTGCTTGGTCAGCTCGCGCCCGATCGTCACCCGCCGCTCCCCCAGCACCCCCAGGGCCAGCGCCAGGTCGGCGATGCGATGCGGCGCCTCCAGCAGCACGATGGCACGCGCCTCCTGCGCCAGCGCCTGCACCGCCGCCGTCCGCTCGCCGGCGCGCGCAGGCAGGAAGCCGCCGAAGACGAAGCCCGGCGCGTCGCTCCATGCGCCCGCGACACTGAGGACGGCCGTGACGCTGCTCGCCCCGGGCAAGGGAATCACCCGATGGCCGGCAGCCTGTACCGCCGCGACCAGGCGCGCGCCCGGGTCGCTGACCGCGGGCGTACCCGCGTCGCTGGCATAGGCCACCCGCTCGCCCGCTTGCAGGCGGCGCAGGACCTGCTGAGCGGCCTCCGCCTCGTTGTGCTGGTGGACGGCGATCAGGCCTGCGCCGGGCCGATCGATCCCCAGGGCGCGCAGGAGGGAATGGGTGTGACGCGTGTCCTCGCAGGCGATCGCGTCCACCTGCTCGAGCAGATGCAGCGCACGCAGGCTGATGTCGCACAGGTTGCCAATCGGCGTGGCCACGACATAGAGTGCTCCCTGCGGGTAATGTTGCGAGCCGGCTGCCTCACGGGCGGCTTTCAGGGCGGAGGCGAACGAAGCGGTCATGAAACTCCTGGCGAAACGGGCCACCACGACGAAGCAGGCAGGGGACGCGGCCGAGGCGCTCGCCCTGGACCACCTGGTGGCCGCAGGCCTGCGGCTCGTGCAGCGCAATTATCGGACGCCAGGGCGCGGCGGCGGCGAGATCGACCTGGTCCTGCGTGACTGCGACGGCACCCTGGTCTTCGCCGAGGTACGCCAGCGCACCAACGGACGCTTTGGCGGGGCTGCCGCCAGCGTCGGCGCGGCCAAGCAGCGGCGCATCGTCTTTGCCGCACGCCACTACCTGATGCGACTGCCCGCTGCGCCCCCGTGCCGCTTCGATGTCGTGGCCGTCGAAGGCACGCGCATCGTATGGTTGAAGGCCGCCTTCGACGCGGCCTGATTGCAGGCGGGGGTTATGATCCTCACAGATGCTCGAACAACGGATCCAACAGCATTTCATCGACAGCGCTGACCTGAAGTACCAGGCCGCTCAGTCCTTGACCAAGCCGGTTGCCGATGCCATCCAGGCGGTGCTTGCCTGCATGACCAGCGGAGGCAAGGTCTTGACCTGCGGGAATGGCGGTTCGGCGGCCGATGCCCTGAATTTCTCCGCCAAGTTCGTCGGCCGCTTCGAACGCGAGCGGCCCGAGCTCGGGGCCGTGGCCCTGAGCGCCGACACGGCCTTGCTCACGGGCGTGGGCACCCACCAGGCCTTCGAGCAGGTCTTTGCGCGCCAGGTGCGCGCCCTGGGTCAGGCTGGCGACGTGCTGCTGGCCCTGTCGGTGGATGGCCAGTGCGCCAACGTGCTGGCCGCCGTCGAAGCCGCCCACGAGCGCGAGATGTCGGTGGTCGCCCTGACCGGCCATGGCGGCGGGCGGCTGGCCCAGGCGCTGCGCGAAACCGACGTGAACATCTGCGTGCCGCATGACCGCGCACCACGCATCCACGAAGTCCATCTCCTCGTGCTGCACTGCCTGTGCGACGGGGTGGATGCCCAATTGCTCGGAGACCAGGAACAGGAGACCTCGACATGACCCTCATGCAACGCCTTGCCCGTCCCACGCTGGTGGCCGCCTTGCTGGCCGCCACCCTGTCTGGCTGCGCGCCCCTGATCCTGGGCGGCGCCGCCGTCGGCACGATGGTGGCGGTGGACCGCCGCACCTCGGGCTCGCAGCTGGAAGACGAATCCATCGAGCTGCGCGCCAACAGCCGCCTCGGCGAGGTTTTCGGCAGCCTGGCGCATATCAACGTGACCAGCTACAACCGCCAGGTGCTCCTGACCGGCGAGGTGCCGGATGCCGCCGCCAAGCAACTGGCCGAACAGACCGTGGCCAAGGTGGATAACGTTCGCAGCGTGATCAACGAACTGGGCGTCATGAGCACCAGCAGCCTGACGCAGCGCGCGACCGACGCCTACATCACCGGCAAGGTCAAGGCCACATTCGTCGACGCCAAGGACCTGACCTCGACCGCTTTCAAGGTGGTGACCGAGCGCAGCACGGTCTACCTCATGGGCCGCGTCACCCAGCGCGAGTCCGACCGGGCCACCGCACTGGTGCGCCAGATCAGCGGGGTGACCCGGGTGGTACGCGCCTTCGAGATCATCAGCGAGGAAGAACTCGCCCGCATTGCCCCGAAGGCGGCTGCAGCCGGCGGCGCGGCCCCGAACGCGGCGCCGCCGCTGCAGCCCCTGCGGCCCGCCAGCGCAGCGAAGTAAGCCCTGCTCCAGAACAAGAAATGCCCGCAGACGCGGGCATTTTTGTGCCGGGCAGCGCCGAGTCAGCGCAAGCGCTTGATCAGGCTGGAGGTGTCCCAGCGGTTGCCGCCCATGCCCTGGACATCGGCATAGAACTGATCGACCAGCGCCGTCACGGGCAGGCGGGCGCCATTGCGCTTGGCCTCGTCCAGCACCAGACCCAGGTCCTTGCGCATCCAGTCGACGGCGAAGCCGAAGTCGAACTTGTCCTGGATCATGGTCTTGCCGCGGTTGTCCATCTGCCAGCTCTGGGCCGCGCCCTTGCCGATCACCTCCAGGACCTGGTTCATGTCCAGACCTGCCTTCTGACCAAAGGCGATGGCCTCCGACAGGCCCTGTACCAGGCCCGCGATGCAGATCTGGTTGACCATCTTGGCCAGCTGGCCGGCGCCGCTGGGACCCAGGAGGGTGAAGGCCCGCGAGAACGCCATGGCGACCGGACGCACGACGTCGAATGCAGCGGCGTCGCCCCCGCACATGACCGTGAGCAGGCCATTTTGCGCACCCGCCTGGCCGCCTGACACCGGCGCGTCGACAAAGGCCAGGCCCTGGGCCTTGGCCTGGGCATACAGCTCCCGTGCGACATCCGCCGAGGCGGTGGTGTGGTCCACGAAGATCGCGCCGGGCTTCATGCCGGCCAGGGCGCCATCGGCGCCCAGGACGACCGACCTCAGGTCATCGTCATTGCCGACGCAGCAGAACACGATGTCGCAACCCGCGGCCGCCTCGCGCGGCGTGGCGGCCGAGCGGCCCTTGAACTCGGCCACCCAGGCCTGCGCCTTGGCGGCGCTGCGGTTGTAGACCGTCACGTCGTGACCGGCCAGGGCGAGGTGGCCCGCCATGGGCAGGCCCATGACGCCCAGGCCCAGGAAGGCCACCTTGCGGGGCGCGACGGCGTCGTAGGTTTTGGGGTTGGTAGTACTCATGGGCGAACCTTAATCGATGGCGCCGGATTCTGCCCCTGGGTCTCCTGCCGGGACAGCGCCGCGCTCGGGTATCCCGATCAGCCCGCAAAGTTCTCGGGGTGCCTGGCCCGGGACCGGGCCTCGGCCGGGGAGATCAGGCGCCGGCGCACCAGGTCGGCCAGGGACTGGTCCAGCGTCTGCATGCCGACTGCGGCGCCGCTCTGGATGACGGAATACATCTGGGCCACCTTGTTCTCGCGGATCAGGTTGCGGATGGCCGATGTGGACACCATGATTTCGTGGGCCGCGACGCGGCCCGCGCCATCGGCCTGGCGGCACAGGGTCTGGGCGATCACTGCCTGCAGGGACTCCGAGAGCATGGCGCGCACCATGTCCTTTTCCTCGGCGGGAAAGACATCGATGATCCGATCGATGGTCTTGGCGGCACTGGCGGTGTGCAGCGTGCCGAACACCAGGTGGCCGGTCTCGGCGGCCGTCAGGGCCAGGCGGATGGTTTCGGGATCGCGCATTTCACCCACGAGGATGGCATCCGGGTCCTCGCGCAGCGCCGCGCGCAGGGCCGCGGCGAAGGAGCGCGTCATCGGCCCGACCTCCCGCTGGTTCACCAGGCACTTGCGGGACTCGTGCACGAATTCGATCGGGTCTTCGACGGTGAGGATGTGGCCAGCCTCGGTCTCGTTCAGGTGATGGACCATGGCGGCCAGGGTGGTGGACTTGCCCGAACCCGTCGGGCCGGTGACCAGCACGAGGCCTCGCGGGCGCAGCGCGAACTCGGCGAAGATCGGCGGCGCGCCCAGCTCCTGCAGGCTCAACACCCGCGAGGGAATGGACCGCAACACCGCAGCGGCGCCGCGGCTCTGGTTGAATGCGTTGACGCGAAACCGCGACAGGCCAGGGACCTCGATGGAAAAATCGCACTCGAGCGCCTCCTCGTAGTGCCGCCGCTGGGTCTCGGTCATGATGTCGGCCAGCATGGCACCGACCTGTGCATGCGACAGCGGCTCGGTGTTGAGGCGGCACATCTGGCCGTGTACACGCAGCAGGGGAGGCAGACCCGCCGAGAGGTGCAGGTCGGAGGCCTTGTTCTTGACGCTGAAGGCCAGGAGCTGGTGGATGTTCATGGAGACAGGAGCAGGAGTTCGCCGGTGCGGCCGGCCATTATGAATACTATTTCATTCAATCTGGAGCAGGTTCGCGCCCGCATCGCGGCGGCGTGCCAGGCCGCAGGACGCGATGCGTCCGGGGTGAGGCTGCTGGCCGTCTCCAAGACCTTCGGGCCGCCGGCGGTGCGTGAGGCCATGGCCTGCGGGCAGCAGGCCTTCGGCGAGAACTACCTGCAGGAGGCGGTCGACAAGATGGCGGCTCTGGCCGGAGATACGGGGGCAGGCGATCTGGAGTGGCATTGCATCGGGCCGATCCAGAGCAACAAGTCGCGGCTGGTCGCCGAACACTTCGACTGGGCCCATACGGTGGACCGCCTGAAGATCGCCCAACGCCTGTCGCAGCAGCGGCCGGCCAGACGCGCTCCCTTGAACGTCTGCATCCAGGTGAACATCGATGGCGGCGCCAACAAGTCCGGCGTGATGCCCCAGGACGCCCTGGCACTCGCCCAGGAGGTGTCGCAGCTGCCCGGTCTGACCCTGCGCGGGCTGATGACGATTCCGGAACCCGTAACCGGCTTCGAATCGCAGCGCGCATTGCACGAGCGCGCCCGCGCGCTCTTCGAGCAGCTGCGCGCGCAGGGGATCGCGCTGGACACGCTGTCCATGGGCATGACGGACGACCTCGAGGCAGCCATCGCCGCAGGCAGCACGATGGTGCGGGTCGGCTCGGCGATCTTCGGCAAGCGCGCGGCGAAACCCGGCACCTGAGGGGCGTCGCAGGCGGCGCCCGAGGACGTCAGGTGGCGGTCGCCTGGCGCACGGCACGCTCCCACTGCGCCATGCGCTCCTGCGCGCGGGCGCGGTCCCAGGCCGGCTCGAAGGTGCGTTCGGCGCGCCACAAGGCGGCAAGGTCAGACAGCCCGCCGTAGACGCCCGCGGAGAGCCCCGCGAGCCAGGCGGCGCCCAGCGCCGTGGTCTCGGTGACCGCCGGCCGCACCACTGGAATCCCGAGCAGATCGGCCTGGAACTGCATCAACAGGTTGTTGACGCTCGCTCCCCCGTCCACGCGCAATTGCGCCAGCGGGGCGCCACCGGCAGCCTGTGCGTCGCGGCTCATGGCCTGCAGCAGGGCCGCGCTCTGGCAGGCAATGCTCTCGAGCGCGGCACGCGCGATGTGGGCCCGCGTGGACCCCCGGGTCAGGCCGGTGATCGTGCCGCGCGCATCGGGCTGCCAATAGGGCGCGCCCAGACCGGTAAACGCCGGCACCAGCGATACGCCGCCCGCATCGGGAACGCTGGCGGCCAGGGCCTCCACCTCCGAGCTGCTGCGGATCGCCTGCAGGCCGTCACGCAGCCACTGCACCACGGCGCCGCCGACGAACACGCTGCCCTCCAGCGCGTACCCCGGGGCGTCTCCCGCCTGGGCGGTGCGGGTGGTGATCAGGCCGTTGACCGAAGACTGGAACTGCGCCCCGGTGTGCATCAACATGAAGCAGCCCGTGCCATAGGTGTTCTTGGCCATGCCCGCCTCGAAGCAGGCCTGCCCGAACAGCGCGCTTTGCTGGTCGCCGGCGATGCCACCCACCCGGATCGGGCCGCCCAGGAGGTCGCCTGCCGTCGTGCCGAAGTCGGCACTGGAGGGGCGCACAGCGGGCATCATCGACAGCGGGATGTCCATCAGCCCCAGCAGTTCTTCGTCCCAGGCATGGCGCCTGACATCGAACAGCAAGGTGCGCGAGGCATTGCTCACGTCGGTGGCGTGCACCGCGCCGCCCGTGAGCTGCCACAGCAGCCAGCTGTCCACGGTGCCGAAGGCCAGCTCGCCACGGCGGGCCTGCTCGCGGGCGCCGGGCACGTTCTGCAGCAGCCAGGCAATCTTGGTCGCGGAAAAATACGCGTCGATCACCAGCCCTGTGCGCTCACGGATACGCGCCTCCCAGCCGCCCTGACGCAACTGGGCGCACAGGGGTTCGGTGCGCCGGTCCTGCCAGACGATAGCGGGGTGGATGGGACGGCCGGTGGCTCGGTGCCACACCACCGCCGTCTCGCGCTGGTTGGTGATGCCCAGCGCGCGGATGTCGCTGGCGCGCAGACCCGCCTGGGCCAGAGCCTCACGCGCCGTGGCCAGTTGGCCCTCCCAGATCGCCATGGGGTCGTGCTCGACCCAGCCCGGTTGCGGATAGCTTTGCGGCAGCTCCCGCTGTGCCACGGCCACGATGCGGCCCCGGGTGTCGAACACGATGCTGCGCGAGCTGGAGGTGCCCTGGTCCAGGGCAAGCAGGTAGGTCATGGCGGGTTGGGGGACTGCGGTGCCGCCATGCTACCGCGCAGCCGCGGACAGGCCCTCAGCGCGCCGCGCTGCGACCCAGGCGCGCCATCAGGATCACGCCATACAGGGCGGCCGCCCCCACCAGCATGTAGACGATGCGAGACGCCGTCGAGCCGGAACCCAGGACGGCCGCCACGAGGTCCAGCCCCAGGGCGCCTACCAGGCCCCAGTTGATGCCGCCAATGACCATGAGGACCAGGGACACCCAGTCGAGGACGTTGAGCCTCACAGGGGGCGCGGGACGCAGGGAAGTGCTCGCGGACGTGTCGGATTGAGCCATGGGAGACCTTTCGAAGTGGAAGTGAAGTCGGGTCACGTCAACGCCTGCGGCAAGGGGCGTGCCCGGCACGACCCGCAGCATCGGGGCGGGTCAGCGCCCTGTCGGACACCGCCTGCCGCCGCTGTCCGACCGCAGGCGGCACGCGTGGCGCGCACCCTCCTGCCGGAAGGAAGACAGGCCATGGCATACAGCAGCATCGTGGGGGCCGACACGGCGCCCGCACAACCCAGCGGCCGCAGCAGCGACCTGCTCGGTCCCAGTGATAACTCCGACAGCGGCAGCGACGCGCTGGGCACCGAGGAACTTCATGGCGACAGCGACTCCACTGGCACCGGCGAGCGCGGCGTGGTGACAGGCATTGACGGCAAGGAGGGCGGTGACATCCTGCCCGATCGGGTGGTCCGCCTCGGCCCTGACGATGGCTCTGGCGAGGGTGGCCCCGACGCCGGGTCTCTCGACGAGGAGTTCACCGACCTGGACGACAACCCCGACGCCACCGAGGACGATAGCGGCCCCTGAAGGCCGCGGCGGCGTCAACGCACCAGCGTCGAGGCGCCAAACAGGCTGCGCACGAGATCCACGGCGAGGGCCGCTGTCTGATTGCGCACGTCCAGCGCGGGATTGAGCTCCATCACGTCCAGGGACGCGAGACGGCCGGTGTCAGCGACCATCTCCATGCAAAGTTGCATCTCGCGGTAGGTCGGACCGCCGGGCACGCCGGTGCCCACGCCCGGCGCGTCGGACGGGTCCAGGCAGTCGAGGTCGAAGCTCACGTGCAGGTGGGTGTCCTGGTCCACGTCCTGCAGGGCCTCGGTCATCGTGTGACGCATGCCGTGTTCGTCGATGTGGCGCATGTCGAAGACCTGCAGGCCCAGGCGGGCGATGGCCGCGCGCTCCAGCGCGTCGACGCTGCGAATGCCAAGCAAGGCGATGTCGGCAGGCCCCAGGGCCTGAGTCTGCCCGCTCCACCCCACCAGCGGCGCCGGGCCGTGACCGAGCAGGCAGGCCACCGGCATGCCATGCAGGTTGCCGCTGGGGCTGGTGGCTTCGTCATTGACATCGGCATGGGCGTCGAGCCAGAGCACGCGCAGGCGCTTGCCCCGCTCCCGGCAATGGCGGGCGACCGCGCTGAGGGAGCCGATGGCCAGGGCGTGGTCACCCCCCATCAGCAGGGGCAGGTCACCGCGCCCCAGGGCCTGGCCGACGGCATCGAAGACCGCCCGGTTCCATGCCACGACCTCGGCCAGGTGACGCAGCCTGCCTGCCTGCGGCGCAGCGCGCGGCCACGACGGACCGGCCAGGTCCCCGGTATCGGCCACTTCACGCCCGCATGACGCCAGGGCCGCATCCAGGCCCGCGACGCGCAGCGCCTCCGGCCCCATGCCCGTACCACGCACGCCTGCACCGACATCGGTAGGGGCGCCGATCAGGGCGACACGGGATGCGGTCATGCGGCCATTGTGCGGCCTTCTCGCGCGGGCAGGTATTCTCCGGTCCCGACATGTCCGCCACCCACCAGACCATCGCCCTGCTCATGGCCTCCAACGTCTTCATGACGCTGGCCTGGTACGGGCACTTGAAGAACCTGGCCACCGCCCCGTGGTACATCGCAGCCCTCGTGAGCTGGGGCATCGCGCTGGCGGAATACCTGCTGCAGGTGCCTGCCAACCGCATCGGACACCAGCAGGCGGGCTTTTCGGTGGGGCAGCTGAAGATCCTGCAGGAAGTGATCACGCTCGCCGTGTTCGTGCCCTTCGCGGTGTGGTACCTGAAGGAGCCCCTGAAGCTCGATTACCTGTGGGCGGCGCTGTGCCTGGTCGGGGCCGTGTACTTCATCTTCCGCAGCCCCTGAAAGCACGAGGCCCGCTTGCAGCGGGCCAGGGCACGGGGAGCGCCGTCAGGCCGGGGCTCGCCCGGACCGGAGACGCAGGGGTCAGCGGCGGTTGCCGCCGTAGCTGGGCGCAGGGTTCGGGCGCGCGGCGCGATCCGGCAGGTGGCGGAACATGATGCGGCCCTTGTTCAGGTCGTAGGGCGACAGTTCCAGCGTGACATCGTCACCCGCGATGATGCGGATGTGGTTCTTGCGCATCTTGCCGCCGCTGTAGGCGATCAGCTCGTGCCCGTTCTCGAGGATCACGCGGTAGCGCGAATCCGGCAGGACCTCGGCCACGCGGCCGCGCATTTCAATCAGTTCTTCCTTGGCCATCAGCAACCTTTGCAACGCAGACTTGCAAACCCTTGCCGCCGAATGCCATCAGGGGCGGACGCGAGGATCTGCGGGGGACGGCCGGCACCGGAGGCGCCGGACTGCCCGAAGCCCTCTATTGTAGGCCCTGTGCCCCTTGCAGGCCGCCCGACCCGGCTCAAGCCACCAGGGCGACCACCCCCGAAAACGTGAAAAAGGCGGCTGCGGTGGTGACCAGGATGATCCGGGCGATGCGGCCGGTGTCGGCCGAAAAGCGCTCGGCTAGCAGGGAAACGTTGCTGGCGCTGGGCAGGGCGGCCACCAGCACCAGCACGGTCAGGGCCGAGGGGGACAACGGCAGGCCCAGGGCTACGGCCCCGGATCCAGCCGCCATCACCAGCAGGGGGTGAACCAGCAGCTTGGCCAGGGCCACGGGCAGGTAGTCGCGCGCCGGCAGGGAGGTGCGTTTCTGGGCCGCCAGGTGCTGCGAACGGGCCAGCACCGCGCCAATGGTGAACAGGGCCACGGGCGAAGCCGCATCCCCGAGCAGGCCGATGGTGGCCGCCAGCGGCTTGACGGGTTCCAGACCCAGGGCCGAGGACAGCCCCCCCAGCAGGATGGCCCAGGGCATGGGATTGAGGGCCACGCCCTGAAGCGCCTTGCGGGCCGCGGCTGCAGCGGCCGCACCGCCATGGCCTGCGCCATCGAGGCGGGACAAGGCGATGCATAGGGAGCTGGTGATCACCAGGTCCACCAGCAGGGTGGCAATCGCGGGCCCCGCCGCGCCCGGACCGAGCAGGGCGACAAGCAGCGGCACCCCCATGAAACCGGTGTTGGGGAAGGCCGCCACCAGCGCGCCGAAGGAGGCATCGTTCCAGCCAATGCGCTCGTTCAGGCTCCAGCGGATCGTGGCTGCCACCATCAGCAGCGCGCAGGGCAGCCACACCGCCACCACGGCCGGATCGAACAGCCTGGCCACCGGCATGCTGGCACCGAAGCGATACAGCATGCAGGGCAACGCGAAATACAGCACGAAGGTATTGAGTCCGCCAATGGACTCCAGGGGCAACAAGCGGCGATGGGCGGCAACGAAGCCCGCAAGCACCAGCGCGAAAAAGGGGAATGTGACGGTCAGGATCTCAAGCACCCCCGTATTGTCGACGCCGGCCGTCAATCCACGGCGGGCCGCTGGCGCACCGGCGACAGGTCCACCGGTATCATTCGCCGCTTCCGTCCACCGCCTCCTCTCGCCACCTCTCCGATGTCCGGCCTCAATCTCGCGCAACAGGAAGCGGTCAACTACCTGCACGGCCCCTGCCTGGTGCTGGCCGGCGCGGGCTCGGGCAAGACGCGGGTGATCACCCACAAGATCGCGCGACTCATACAAAGCGGCCTGGAGGCACGGCGCATTGCCGCCATCACCTTCACCAACAAGGCCGCCGCCGAGATGCGTGAGCGGGCCAAGGGCCTGATCGGGCGTGATGCGAAGGCGGTGGTGATCTGCACCTTCCACGCCCTGGGCGTGCGCATGCTGCGGCAGGACGGACAGGCCCTGGGCCTGAAGCCCCAGTTCTCCATCCTCGATAGCGACGACGTGACGTCCATCCTCAAGGACGCCGGCGGCACCACCGACGCCGCCACCGCACGCCAGTGGCAATGGGCGATCAGCCTGTGGAAGAACATGGGTCTGAACGCAGCCCAGGCCGAGGCGCAGGCAAAGGACGATAACGAGCGCACCACCGCGCGCATCATGGCGCGCTACGAGGAGCGCCTGGTGGCCTACCAGAGCGTGGACTTCGACGACCTGATCGGCCTGCCCCTGAAGCTGCTGCAGGAGCACCCCGAGGTGCTGGCCCGGTGGCAGCAGGATCTCGGCCACGTGCTGGTGGACGAATACCAGGACACCAACGCCACCCAGTACGAGCTCCTGAAGCTGCTGGCGGGCGAGCATGCGCGCTTCACCGCGGTGGGCGACGACGACCAGTCCATCTACGGTTGGCGCGGCGCCACCCTGGACAACCTGCGCCGGCTGCCGCAGGACTTCCCGCAGCTGAAGGTGATCAAGCTGGAGCAGAACTACCGCTCCACCAGCGCCATCCTGCGCGCGGCGAACAACGTCATCCAGCCCAATCCCAAGCTCTTTCCCAAGACCCTGTTCTCCGAACTGGGCGAGGGCGAGCCGGTGCGCATCGTCGACTGCGACAACGAGGAACACGAGGCCGAACGCACCGTGGCCCGCATCCAGTCCATCCGCGCGGGCTTCGCGCCCGATGCCAGCGGTGGCGGCGTGCACAAGGAGTGGAAGGACTTCGCGGTGCTCTATCGCGCCAACCACCAGGCGCGCGTGTTCGAGCAGGCGCTGCGCAAGGCGCAGATTCCCTACAAGGTCTCGGGCGGCCAGAGCTTCTTCGACCGGGCCGAGATCCGCGACCTGTGCGCCTGGATGCGCCTGTGGGTGAACAACGACGACGACCCCGCCTTCCTGCGCGCGGTCACCACGCCCAAGCGGGGCATCGGCCACCAGACACTGGCCAGCCTGGGGGTGTTCGCCAGCCAGTACAAGTTGAGCCTGTTCGAGGCGCTGTTCGCGTCTTCGCTGGGCTCGGTGCTGTCCGCGCGCGCCGTGGGCAGCCTGCATGAATTCGGCCGCTATGTGAACGACCTCGAGTTTCGCGCCCGCCACACCGAAGGCGCCGAGAACGCACGCGCCTTTCTGACCGATTGGCTCAAGGACATCGGCTACGAGAAGCACCTGTACGACGGCGAGGACAACGAGAAACTCGCCGCCGCCCGCTGGACCAACGTGATGGAGTTCTGCGACTGGATGGCGGGGCGATGCGGCGGCGAGATCGACGACACCGCGGGCGCAGCCATCGCCAGCGAAAAGAAGAACCTGCTGGAGGTCGCCCAGACCATCGCGCTGCTCTCCACCATCAGCGAGCGCGAGAAGGACCAGAACGTGGTGACGCTGTCCACCCTGCACGCCTCCAAGGGCCTGGAGTGGCCGCACGTGATGCTGGTCGGATGCAACGAGGGCCTGCTGCCGTTCAAGCTCGATGACGACAACGGCACGATGAAGGTGGTGGACGAGAACACCGTGCAGCGGCTGCAGGAGGAGCGCCGTCTGATGTACGTGGGCATCACGCGCGCGCAACGCTCGCTGGCCGTCAGCTGGGTGAAGCGGCGCAAGAAAGGGCGGGAACATATCAACGGCATCCCGAGCCGCTTCATCGCCGAAATGTCGCTGGAGAAAGCCACCACAAAAGAAGACCCGCGCGAGAAGCTCAAGGCGCTCCGTGCGGAGTTCGCGGCGCGCAAGGCACAGGCGGACGCCGCGAAGGCAGCGAGCGGCGCGGCATGATGCGACGCACCGTGATCGGGATCGCGCTGGGCGTGATGCTGGCCGCACAAGCCGTAGCCTGTCCGGCCAACGCCGACCTCACCGTCCGCGACCTGATGGGAAGCTGGCGCGCGGAGTTTCCGGCCAGCGCAAGCCCGGGCGCCCACCTGGTCCTGGAGCGCAATCCGGACTGGCCCGACAGCCTCGCCGGCCGTATCCGCCACGAGGGACACGAGGCCCGGCTCGCGGGCGATCTGGAAGACGGGACCTTCACCCTGGAAGAATCTGCCGACGGTGTGCGCATCGACGCGGTCTGGGTGGGTCAGCTTGTGGAGGGACGTTGCGGACGGGAGATCCGCGGTTCCCGGCGCGCAGGCGGCCAGGAGGCTGGACGCGATTTCGTGCTGCGGCGGGTGACAGGCTGGTAGGTCCCGGCTAGCTCACAGCGACCACTCATAGCCCACGGTCAGGGGCGCGTGGTCCGAGAACTTCTCCCCCTTGTAGATGCTCTCGGTACGCGCCAGGGCCGCCATCGCGGGCGTGGCCAGGTGGTAGTCGATGCGCCAGCCCACGTTCTTCGCATAGGCCTGGCCCCGGTTGCTCCACCATGTGTAGCAAGCGTCCGTCGTCTCGGGCTGCAGGTGGCGGTACACGTCGACCAGCCCCACGTCCGACAGCAGCCGCGTCATCCACGCGCGTTCCTCGGGCAGGAAGCCGCTGTTCTTCAGGTTGCCTTTCCAGTTCTTCAGGTCCTTCTCGCGGTGGGCGATATTGATGTCGCCGCACAGGATGAAATCACGCTGCTGCTTCAGGGCTACCAGGTGCGGATCGATGCCCGCCAGGAAGCGGAACTTCGCCTGCTGGCGCTCGTCGCCCGAGGAACCGGAAGGGAAGTAGCTGCTGATGATCGAGAACTTGCGTTTCGGGGTGTCAAAGCGCAGTTCGACGTACCGCCCCTCCGCATCGAACTCGCCGCCGTCCCAGCCCACCACCACGTCGCTCGGCTCGTGGCGGGTATAGACCGCCACGCCCGAATAGCCTTTCTTCTCGGCAAAGTGGAAGTGCCCCTTCAGGCCCGCGAGCTGCTCGAAGCGGCCCGCCACATCCGGCGCCTGGGCCTTGACTTCCTGCACGCAAATACAATCGGGCTGGCTCTTGTCCAACCACGCCTCCAGGCCCTTGGTGGTCGCGGAACGGATCCCGTTGAGGTTGAGGCTGGTGAGCGTGAACAAGGAACTTCCCATGGCGGTGAATGGCGGCGGGCAGGATCAACTGGCCCAGGACTTTGTGCGGTTTTCGGTGGAATCGGGCGTCTTGCGCTTCGGCAACTTCCGCACCAAGGCGGGCCGCGACTCCCCTTATTTCTTCAACGCCGGCCTCTTCGACGATGGCGCCAAGCTCAGCCGGCTCGCGCAATTCTATGCACAGCGCATCCTGGCCTCGGGCATCGCCTTCGACATGCTGTTCGGCCCCGCGTACAAGGGCATCCCGCTGGCGGCCGCCGTGGCCATCGAGCTGGCGCGCCTGGGGCGCAACGTGCCCTATGCCTACAACCGCAAGGAAGCCAAGGACCACGGCGAAGGCGGCGTGCTGGTGGGCGCGAAGGTGCAAGGCCGGGTGCTGATCGTCGATGACGTGATGTCCGCCGGCACTGCGGCGCGCGAATCCATCGCCATCATCCAGGCCGCAGGCGCCAAGCCCCATGCGGTGGCCCTGGCCCTGGACCGCCAGGAGATGGCCACCGAGAAACAGGACGACGGGTCGGTGCGGGACATGCCCCACAGCGCCGTCCAGTACGTGCGCAACACCCTGGGCCTGCAGGTATGCGCCATTGCCCGCCTGACCGACCTGCTCGATTACCTGGCCGCCAGCCCGGGCGGCGAGATGGCGGGGCACCTCGCGCAGGTGCAGGCCTACCGGGAGCGTTACGGGGTGACCTGAGGGCGCGGCTTGAAGGCCTGTTTCGGGTGACGTGACCGGCGAGGGCCTCGGGGCCCTCGCAGCGTTTCAGGCGGCCGACCCGACGAGGAAGTCGCTCTTGCCGATCACCACACCGTTGTGACGCAGGATGGCGTAGGCGGTGGTGATGTGGAAGTACATGTTCGGAAGCGCCCAGTTCCAGAGGTAGGCCTGCGCCGTCATCGTGCGCGTGGCGTTCTTGCCGGCGGGGAAGGTGACCTCCTTGTCCTCCAGGCCGTCCAGCGCCGAGGCGGGCACCGTCTTGAGCCAGGCCACCGTGTTGTCGATGCGCTGCACCAGTTCGGCCAGGGTGGTCTCGGTGTTCTCGTACTTCGGCGCTTCCAGGCCGCTGATGCGAGCGGCGCACAGCTTGGCCGCGTCGCAGGCGATGCAGATCTGGATCTTGAACGGCAGCATGTCGGGCGCCAGGCGGTACTGCACCAGGGCCTGTTCATCGTAGCCGCGCGCCGCGACATCGGCCTGGGCCTTGACCAGGAGGTGGCGCAGGTTGCCCAGGAAGTGGATGAAGACCGGCAAGGAAGCGGAGGAGAGGGTCAGAGGCATGGAAAAGTCTTTCATGGGGGGGATTGAGCCGAGTATGTCAGCGCAGCGGGACGGGCCCCGGTCCCTATCTGGCCGCGGCTGAAGCGCAAAATCATCTTTTACGCTTCAAATATGAAGCGTAAGTCCCATGCTGCACGGCTGGCACGCGGCCCTGTTTCCCGGCGGGCGCAGCGGCATCCGCAGGATCCGGACTGGCGAGTACCGGGATCATGCCGAGCCCATGCAATCGGCCTTGCGCAAGACTCGCTTTTGGGCCGGATTGCGCGAGCACCATCCGCATCTCACGCCCACGCAGAACAAGGCCATCAACAAACTCCACGACGCGGGTCCGCAGGGTTTCGAAGGCGGCATGAGCACGGAGAAATACGTCAACCTGTGCGGCGTGTCCCGCGCCACGGCCTATCGAGAGCTCAAGGCCCTGTGCGATCTGGGTCTGCTGACACAGACCGGCGTCGGGCGCGCGACGCGTTACCGTCTTCGGGAGCAAGCGCTGGAGGGTATCAGCCCGCCAGCTTCTTCTTCAACAGCTCGTTGACCTGCGCCGGGTTGGCCTTGCCCTGGCTGGCCTTCATCACCTGGCCGACCAGCGCGTTGAAGGCCTTGTCCTTGCCGGCCTTGTACTGGGCGACGTTGTCGGCGTTGGCGGCGATGACGGTGTCGATGATCTTCTCCAGCGCGCCGGAGTCGTTCATCTGCTTGAGGCCCTTGGCGGCGATGACGGCGTCCACGTCCTGCCCCTCACCGGACCACAGCGCCTCGAACACCTGCTTGCCCGCGTTGTTGGAGATGGTGCCGTCGGCGATGCGGCCGATCAGGGCTGCCAGGGCCTGCGCCGACACCGGCGCCTGCTCGATGGCCATCTCGCTGGCGTTCAGGCGCCGCGACACCTCGCCCATGATCCAGTTGCTCGCGAGCTTGGACTGGCCACTGGCCTTGGCCGCTTCTTCGAAATAGGCGGCCATCGCTTTCGATTGCGTGAGCGTGGTGGCGTCGTATTCGGGCAGGCCGTAATCCGCCACGAAGCGTGCCGCCATCACGCGGGGCAATTCGGGCATCGCCTGCTTCACCCGCTGCACCCACTCGGGCGCCACCACCAGCGGCGGCAGGTCGGGGTCGGGGAAGTAGCGGTAGTCGGCGGCGTCTTCCTTGGTGCGCATGGCGCGGGTCTCGCCGGTGTCCGGGTCGAACAGCACGGTGGCCTGTTCGATGGCGTGGCCGTCCTCGATCTGCTCGATCTGCCAGCGCACCTCGAAGTCGATGGCCTGCTGCATGAACTTGAAGGAGTTCAGGTTCTTGATCTCGCGGCGCGTGCCCAGGGGCGCTCCGGGCTTGCGCACCGAGACGTTGGCGTCACAGCGGAAGCTCCCCTCCTGCATGTTGCCGTCGCAGATGCCGATCCAGGTGACGATCTTGTGCAGCTCCTTGGCATAGGCCACCGCCTCGGCCGAGGAGCGGATATCCGGCTCGGTGACGATCTCCAGCAGCGGCGTGCCCGCGCGATTGAGGTCGATACCGGACTGGCCCACGAAGTCCTCGTGCAGCGACTTGCCCGCGTCCTCCTCGAGGTGGGCGCGCACCAGGCGCACGGATTTTTTATCTTCGCCGAGATAGAACTCCACCGAGCCGCCCTGCACCACCGGGATCTCGTACTGACTGATCTGGTAGCCCTTGGGCAGATCGGGATAGAAGTAGTTCTTGCGCGCGAACACGCTGCGCGGCGCGATGGTCGATCCCACTGCCAGGCCGAACTCGATGGCGCGCTGGACCGCACCGAGGTTCATCACCGGCAACGTACCGGGCAGGGCCAGGTCGACCGCGCAGGCCTGCGTGTTGGGCGCGGCACCAAAGGCGGTGGACGCGCGGCTGAAGATCTTCGATTGCGTGGACAGCTGGGCGTGCGTCTCGAAGCCGATCACGACCTCGTAGCCCTGGATCAATGTGGACATGTCAGACACCCTCAGGCTTGCGAAGGTGGAAATCGGTGGCCTGCTGGAAGCGGTGCGCCGCATTCAGCAGGCGCGCCTCGCTGAAGTAGTTGCCAATGAGCTGCAGGCCCACGGGCATGCCGCCCGCGCCGAAGCCGCAAGGCACGCTCATGCCCGGCAGGCCGGCCAGAGAAGCGGGCAGCGTGTAGATGTCAGCCAGGTAGCTGGCCACCGGGTCGTCGGCCTTGTCGCCCAGGGCCCAGGCCACAGAGGGTGCCACCGGGCCGGCGATCACGTCGCACTGCGTGAACGCCTGGCGGAAGTCGTCGGCGATCATGCGACGGATCTTCTGGGCCTGCAGGTAGTAGGCGTCGTAGTAGCCGTGCGAGAGCACATAGGTGCCGGTCATGATGCGGCGCTTGACCTCCTCGCCAAAGCCCTCGGCGCGGGTCTTCTTGTACATGTCCAGCAGGTCGCCGTAGTCCTTGGCGCGGTGACCGAACTTCACGCCGTCAAAGCGCGAGAGGTTGGACGAGGCCTCGGCTGGCGCGATCACGTAGTACACCGGGATGGACAGCTCGGTTCGGGGCAGCGAGATCTCCACGCGCTTGGCGCCCAGCTTCTCGTACTGCGCGAGGGCCGCATCAATCGCCGCGCGCACGTCGGCGGCCAGACCCTCGCCGAAGAACTCGCGCGGCACGCCGATGCGCAGGCCGGAGAGGTCGGCATCCAGCGACCGCGCGAAATCTTCCGCGGGCACGTCCAGCGAGGTGGAGTCCCGGTCCGGATCGGGCCCGCACAGGCTCGAGAGCAGCAACGCGCAGTCCCGGGCGCTGCGCGCCATCGGCCCCGCCTGGTCCAGGCTGGAGGCGTAGGCGATCATCCCGTAGCGCGAGGCGCGCCCGTAGGTGGGCTTGATGCCGGTGATGCCGCAGAACGAGGCGGGCTGGCGGATCGAACCGCCGGTGTCGGTCCCGGTGACCGCGGGCGCCAGGCGCGCGGCCACGGCGGCAGCGCTACCGCCCGAGGAGCCGCCCGGCACGCGGGTGGTGTCCCAGGGATTCTTCACCGGCCCGAACGCCGAGTTTTCGTTGGCCGAGCCCATGGCGAACTCGTCGCAATTGAGCTTGCCCAAGGTCACCATGCCGGCCCGCGCCAGGCGGTCCACGACGGTCGCATCGAACGGCGAGCGGTAATCCGCCAGCATCCTGGAGCCGGCGGTGGTGGGGAAGTCGCGGGTGACGAAGATGTCCTTGTGGGCGACGGGCACGCCCAGCAGGGGCGCCGTGTCGCCTGCGGCCAGGCGGGCGTCGGCGGCCCGCGCCTGGGCCAGCGTGGCGTCGCGGTCGGTGGCCAGGAAGGCGCCCAGACCGGCCTGGGCCTCGATACGAGCGAGGAAATGCGTGGCCACATCCACCGCCGACAGCTCGCGCCGGCGCAGGGTGTCTGCCAATTGGGTGACGTCGAGGTCGTGGATCATTCAATGACCTTCGGCACGAGAAAGAGCCCCGCCTCGACCGCCGGGGCGCTGCGCTGGTTCGCCTCGCGCTGGTCGGCTTCGGTCACGGTATCGGGCCGCAGGCGCAGGGCCACATCCTGGAAGGCCGCCACGGGGTGCGCCAAAGGCTCGACACCGGTGGTGTCCACGGCCTGCATGCGCTCGACCAGGCTGAAAAAGCCGTTGATCCGACCGAGCATGCGGTCGGCCTCGGCGGGCTGGAGTTCGAGCCGCGCCAGGTGGGCAATGCGGCGGATGTCGTCGGGGTTCAGGGCCATGGGCAGACAGATCGGGAAAAAGCCACCCGAAGGGGCAATTTGAAGCGTGTTCCCGCAGGGAGAACACGACTGATCGGGTATTATCCCGCCTTCGGGATTCCCTCTGGGGCGGGCCTGCCGGCCCCCGGTTTCAGACCCAGGGCCGACCCACCCACTGACCCACCGGCGGCCGCGTCTAGCGGCCGCTTTCGCAAGACAACGAGGACGTCCAGATGTTCGGAGCCTTCCGACGCTATTTCTCCACCGACCTGGCCATCGACCTGGGTACGGCCAACACCCTGATCTTCGTCCGCGAAAAAGGCATCGTCCTGGACGAGCCCTCCGTCGTCGCCATCCGCCACGAGGGCGGGCCGCAGGGCAAGAAGACCATCCAGGCCGTCGGCCACGAAGCCAAGGCCATGCTGGGCAAGGTCCCCGGCAACATCGAGGCGATCCGCCCGATGAAGGACGGCGTGATCGCCGACTTCACCGTCACCGAGCAGATGCTCAAGCAGTTCATCAAGATGGTTCATCCGCGCTCGGTGCTGCGTCCCAGCCCCCGGATCATCATCTGCGTGCCCTGCGGCTCCACCCAGGTCGAGCGCCGCGCCATCCGCGAATCGGCCCTCGGCGCTGGCGCCTCCGAGGTGTACCTGATCGAGGAACCCATGGCCGCCGCCATCGGCGCGGGCCTGCCGGTCTCAGAAGCCTCCGGCTCCATGGTCGTCGACATCGGCGGCGGCACCACCGAGGTGGGCGTCATCTCCCTGGGCGGCATGGTCTACAAGGGCAGCGTGCGCGTGGGCGGCGACAAGTTCGACGAGGCCATCATCAGCTACATCCGCCGCAACTACGGCATGCTGATCGGCGAGCCCACCGCCGAAATGATCAAGAAGAACATCGGCTCGGCCTTCCCTGGCTCCGAAGTGAAAGAGATCGAGGTCAAGGGCCGCAACCTGTCCGAGGGCGTGCCGCGCTCCTTCACCATCTCTTCCAACGAGATCCTCGAGGCACTGACCGACCCCCTCAACAACATCGTCTCGGCGGTCAAGAACGCGCTGGAAAGCACGCCCCCCGAACTCGGCGCCGATATCGCCGAACGCGGCATGATGCTCACCGGCGGCGGCGCGCTACTGCGTGACCTCGACCGCCTGCTGGCGGAAGAAACCGGCCTGCCGGTGCTGGTCGCAGAAGACCCCCTGACCTGCGTGGTACGCGGGTGCGGCATCGCCCTGGAGCGCATGGAGCGCCTGGGCTCGATCTTCACCAACGAGTAAGCCGCCGGAAGGACAGCGATGCCACTCGGTACGCTGGACAGGACACCACCGCCGTTCTTCAAGCAGGGCCCCTCGGCCCTGTCCAAGCTGATGGTGTTCAGCGCGCTGGCCATCTTCCTGATGGTGGCCGACACCCGCTTCAAGATCGCACAGCCGATACGCGCTGTTCTCGGCACGATCCTCTATCCCGTGCAGTGGCTCGCGATGCGTCCCTCCGCCATGGCCGAGGACATCGGCGACTACTTCGAATCCTTGCGGGGCGCCCAGGCGGCCCAGGCCGCCGAGGCCCTGACGCGCGCCCGCCTGGCGCAGCAATCCCTGCGGATGCACCAGGTCGAACAGCTCGCCCTCGAAAACGAGCGCCTGCGCAAGCTGCTGGACCTGCGCGAGCGCGTGACGACACCTGGCCAGGCGGCCCAGGTGCTGTACGAAGCGGCAGACATCTACTCACGCAAGGTGATCATCGACAAGGGCGTGGTGCACGGGATCGAATCGGGCTCTCCGGTGATCGATGAGTTCGGCGTGCTCGGGCAGGTCACGCGCGTGTATCCGGCCGTGAGCGAAGTGACCCTGGTCACCGACCGCGACCAGGCCACCCCAGTGCTGAACGCGCGCACTGGCGCGCGCAGCGTGGCCCATGGCGACACCTCGGGCCTGCACCCGGGCCTGCTCGAATTGCGCTTCATGGCGGCCAACGCCGACGTGCAGGCGGGCGACCTGCTCACGACCAGTGGCGTCGACGGCGTCTACCCGCCAGGCCTGCCGGTGGCCCAGATCGAGAAGATCGAACGCCGCGCGGATTCGGCCTTCGCCCGCATCCACATCACCCCCAAGGCGGCGGTCTCCGGCGCGCTGCACGTGATGGTGCTCAAACCCGTGGGCGAGCAACTGCCGCAGCGTCCCGCCCCCGACGCGTCGGCCCCCGTACCCGCCAAGACCGGAGGCCGCAAATGATCATGCGACCCGGCAAGCAGCTGCTGCTGCCCGCGCGGCCCGGCTTCATCTGGGGCACGCTGGTAGCCGCCCTGTTCGTGAACATGCTCCCGCTGGGGCGCCAGCCCTGGATGCCCGACCTGCTGGCGCTGGTGCTGGTGTTCTGGAGCGTGCACCAGCCACTGCGCATTGGCATCGCCACCGCCTTCCTGTTCGGCCTGGTGATGGACGTCCACCAGACCGCGCTGCTGGGGCAGCACGCGCTGGCCTACACCGCCTTGTCGTATTTCGCGATCATGGTGCACCGCCGGCTGCTGTGGTTCACCGTGCCTTCCCAGGCCTTGCAGGTGCTGCCCCTCTTCGGGTCGGCGCACGCGATCGAGCTGGCCGTGCGCCTGCTGGCCGGCGGCTCCTTCCCGGGCTGGAGCATGGTCCTGGCCCCCATGATCGAGTCCTTGCTCTGGCCTGTGGCCACCGTCGCTCTGCTCGCCCCGCAGCGGCGTGCGGTGGACCCGGACAAGAACCGTCCGCTGTGACAGCAGCTGTGACAGTGTCAGGCCATGACTGAACTGCGCAACGTCGAAGCCGAGATCTCGCGCTTTCGCGGGCGGGCGATGGCCGCCAGCGCGGTGGTCCTCCTGTGCTTCTTCCTGCTCGCCCTGCGTCTGGTGTGGCTGCAGGTGGTGCGCCACGACGACCTGAACGAGCAGGCCGAGGCCAATCGCACCGCCATCGTGCCGATCGTTCCCAATCGCGGCCTGATCCTGGACCGCAACGGCATCATCCTCGCGAGCAACTATTCCGCCTATACGCTGGAGATCACGGTCTCGCGCCTGAATGCGCCGGTCGACCAGGTGATCGATGAACTGTCCCAGGTGGTGGAGATCCATGCCCGCGACCGCCGCCGCTTCAAGAAGCTGCGCGAGGAATCCAAGAACGTCGGCTCGCTGCCCATACGCACCAAGCTGACCGACCAGGAGGTCGCGCGCTTTACCGCGCAGCGCTTTCGCTTCCCGGGCGTCGAGATCAAGGCGCGGCTGTTTCGCAGCTACCCCTGGGGTGAACTCGCCAGCCACGTGATCGGCTACATCGGCCGCATCAACCAGGCTGAAAAAGCCCAGATGGAAGACTGGCCCGAAGAGGAACAGGCCAACTACCGTGGCACCGAATACATCGGCAAGCTCGGCGTGGAGCAAAGCCTGGAGCGACAACTGCATGGCCTGACCGGGGTCGAGGAGGTTGAGACCTCCGCCGCGGGGCGCGCGGTGCGCAAGCTCGCGAGCAAGCCCGCCACGCCCGGCAACACGGTGATGCTGTCCATCGACATCAAGCTGCAGAATCTGATCGAGCAGATGTACGGTGACCGCCGCGGCGCGCTGGTGGCCCTGGACCCCAAGACCGGCGAGGTACTGGCCTTCGTCTCCAAGCCCACGTTCGATCCCAACCTGTTCGTGGACGGTATCGATACCGAGAGCTGGCAGGCCCTGAACGAGTCCATCGACAAACCGCTGCTCAATCGCGCCCTGCGCGGCACCTACCCACCCGGCTCCACCTACAAACCCTTCATGGCGCTGGCGGCCCTGGAGACCGGCAAGCGCAGCGCCACGCAGATCGTCCAGGACAACGGCAGCTGGTCGTTCGGTGGCCACGTGTTCCGCAGCCACGGCGACACCGGGCTGGGGCCGGTGGACATGTTCTCCAGCATCGTGAAGTCCAGCAACGTGTACTACTACTCGCTGGCCAACGAAATGGGTGTGGACACCATCCATGATTTCATGCGCCCCCTGGGTTTTGGCGATGTGACGGGCATCGACATCAACGGCGAGGTGCGCGGCGTCCTGCCAAGCCAGGCCTGGAAGCGCAACTACTACAAGCGCCCCGAGCAGAAGAAATGGTTCGCGGGCGAGACCATCTCGCTGGGCATCGGCCAGGGCTACAACAGTTTCACCATGCTGCAGCTCGCGCAAGCCACCGCCACACTGGCGAACAAGGGCGAGAAGCACAAACCCCGCCTGATCATCGGCACGCAGGATCCGGTGACGCGCGTGGTCTCACCCGTCCCGGCCGAGC
>JACCDJ011248070.1_pt1 | contig 23063 bp, 32 predicted proteins | sample 7444481 | NCBI WGS metagenome assembly JACCDJ01 (sample SAMN15323435, study PRJNA562643) | freshwater metagenome | isolation source: river surface water | place: USA:Blue River Watershed | collected 2017-08-15 | reverse complement strand
TCTGCTGGGTTTACGTGTGGATAGACTTTATTTCCACCATTTGTTAATATGTCCGCTACCGTAGATTCAACTTATCCCATACATTCTTTAGCGTCTACCATTCCGCCATCTGACTATTTTTGAGGTTGAGAAGTCCTCTGTGTTGCCTCAAGTCTGACGCCCATTCATTGAGTGTTTTATTACTGGGTCAAATTACCATTCCTTTCTCAAAGGAACAACACAAATTTTTTGAGGTTGAGTTCCTCTGTGTTGGTACTTATTACCAGGGTAAGGTTATGGCTTCGTAGTACTGCCCTTTAGGTATTTCACCTAAACTCTTCTCCTTTCGGATACTTTGCCCTGCGTTTCTATTCCTTTCTCAAGGGAACAACACAAATTAGAGATAGTGAAGGAGTACCCATCTCGCTCCAATCTTAACTGCTTAATCGTAGTTTTACGAGGCCTCGGCAGAAAGGGTGCTGAATTCCTGGTCCACTCTGGATTGTCGACATCCGTTGAGTGGGGAAGACCACTATCAATATTTTAAAAATCACTTTCGCCCCCTGTATAGACATAACGTCAGATGCTTAAGGTCAGCCTTAACTATTAAGGGAGCCACCCGTGATTTTTTAATCTCATTATTCAAAGAACTCTCTCGATGGGGGGATGACCACTCTTATTTGAACGATATTCACTTTATCGGTCAATAAGGGTTCACATATCGGTCAATCCCCCCTTCTATTATGATACAAAATTAAGAACTAATCTTGAATCCACCAAACATTATCCAAAAATTTTCTCACAATTTTTTTCAACCCAACCCTTACTGAATGAAATGTGATTTGAAGACGCACTCATAGAGTCAATCTTAACTTTAGCTTCCTCCAAGAAGGTAGAAGTATCACACTTCCAAATGGTCTTACATTCCAAACCATTGTCCTTATCGAACAATGCAAAGAAGAATGCGTCATTACGTTCAATTCGGTGTAAGTTGTCTTTGTGAATACGGTCCAATTGGAAACTACCCCCCTCTTTACAAGTTAGGTATTCATATTTCTCTTTACCGTCTTTAGAATAGGCATCCGCCCCGTGTTTGGTCTTGTGGCAATCGTGTCCCAAAAGTTCTGACACCATCCACTCTTTGATAAATCCAGGAGTCAAAAGGTCTTGTTCAAACCCCTTAACGTTTTTAAGTATATTCAAGGTACCAATCAACAATTCGAGCGGATTTGTTTCCTCTTTGACAACATTAAATAACTCCTGTGAATTCATAGTGCTAATGTAATACAAATTTTTGAATTGTACAAATCACTTCACACCAAAATTCCCTGTTTTTGCATTTGAATTTACTGAAACAATTTTTTTATTCATTGTATACACAGGATTCTCAACAAATCTTACATCGGTAACCCAACATTGTTCATCACCCAACATTAAATTCAAATCATCCATAGTTACCAAAGGATATAGGTCATTTAACATAAACGAAAATGATAAGTGTTCCATCCAAATATATTTGGAGTATGCGTTAAAGAATTTGTGAGGTATAATGTTTAAAACATTCCCATTTACTCTATTGTATGTTTCCCAAGGCCATCTTTCACTACCATAATCTCTAAGGTATTGTTCTTTAAATTCAGTAAAAAACATACAATCTGTTTCAGGCCAAAGCCAATTCATCTTGTTATAATCAACATTAAGTTCAGATAAACTCATCTTAAAATAAGCATCTGCTCGTACAATCACATAAGTGTCGTATTCAGGTAGTTTGTTTTTTAGTTTCAAGAACCTACCACCACTGTAGAAATAACCTGGTGGTATATCAGTACGCCAAAAGTAAAACTTATGCATCGTATTAAAATCTTGAGCGTTGATGTCCTCATAATCCAATGGAATTGCGTTGTAATGTTCAACAAACTCATCGTATTTTTTGTGTTTGTTTGTAAGTAACGCAAAATCCAAGTCATATCCATACTCTCTTAACTGTTTGAAAATCATCTCATTGTGGTTCTCATAGTTGTCTCTCATATCTACTGAGTAGAAATATGAATTGTCGTATACGGGTACATTTTCAGAATATCCGTTTCCGATGTAAATTACCAAACATTTTTTCATAGTCACTATTTTGTGGACCCTGTAGGGCTTGAACCTACGACCTACCGATTATGAGTCGGGTGCTCTAACCAACTGAGCTAAAGGTCCCTGTTATTTGAAATATAACACAATATATTCAAATAAAAAAGTGCACTCTGAAGGATTCGAACCTCCGACCACTTGGATGTAAGCCAAGAGCTCTTCCACTGAGCTAAGAGTGCATTGTGACCCCGTCGGGACTCGAACCCGAAACCCCCTCATTAAAAGTGAGGTGCTCTAAACCAATTGAGCTACGAGGTCATTTTTTGGCTCACAATCAAGAAGATTGTGGCTCAAAAATTATTCTTTTTGAGCCGTATCTTCCTCTTTATTGAGCTGATTTTTTAATCCGAACTTACTGTTAGACATTAAGTCATCCCAATCTTTATAACCCTGTTCTTTAGCATATTCGTCGTTTTTTTTCCTACGATATTCCTTAACTTTTTCAGGGTCTCTCATTTCTTCCGAATCTTTAAAACCAAGAGATTTTGCACATTCGGATTCACACCAAGAATGAGAACCTATTTCAATGTTGATAGGAAGGTCAGTTTGTAAAGATTCCATAAACTCCTCAAATTGATTTGCGGCTACAAATGGCATTGTGTAAATACCCTCACTAACAGCATATCCTGATTCATCTTCACTATCAAAGATTTCAACCCTACCCATTCGATATTTTTCACCCATAAGTGAAAAGACACCATAACCAACAGTTGAGTAGTAGAACCTACCAGGATTACTAACTCCATTAATATCAACACACCCAGGGTTTGTTTCCATATAAGAAGCTAGTTTGTCCGCCAACTGTTCATCCGTTAGTTCTTGACCCTCGGCTCTCCTACGGATGTTTTGGAGAAACCATAACAGGTCTTTCCTGTTTATTTTCATAATGCAAATATAATACTTTTTTTTTAATTGTAGCGTCGGGTGGTTTCGAACCACCGACCCCTTCCGTATGAAAGAAGTGCTCTACCACTGAGCTACGACGCCAAGTTTGTGGGCCAGGTAGGATTCGAACCTACACCCTCCAAAGAGACTAGTTTTACAGACTAGCGAGCGGACCAACTGCTCAACTGACCCAAGTTAGGAAAAGAGAAGATGGTTCCGTGGACATCTCTTTTTACGATTGGCATTACTATGACAGTTAAAACTCCCACATAACTACGAACTACCGACACGTTAACGTTATGTACTTCCCCAATCAACCTTTGCTCCCCCACCTGGATTCGAACCAGGGACCACTCGATTAACAGTCGAGGGCTCTACCGCTGAGCTATAGAGGAATTTGCACGCCTGGATGGACTCGAACCACCGACACCTGGTTTTGGAGACCAGTGCTCTACCAACTGAGCTACAGACGTGTTTGGATTGTGGTTTCTGAAAGATTTGAACTCTCGCTACAAAGTCCGTAGCTTTGTGTGCTATCCATTACACCAAGAAACCATTGTTACCCCCCGAGGATTCGAACCTCGATTAGGTGGACCAAAACCACCTGTCCTGCCGTTAGACGAGAGGGTATTATAGTTGGGACGGGCGGACTCGAACCGCCGACCACCTGCGTATCAGACAAGTGCTCTAACCAACTGAGCTACGTCCCAATATTTATCAATATGTATTACAACAAAGAACTTGATATTGAGTGGTGGTTACCTCCAAGAACAGGGTCAAGGATGACTGCACAAATAATCAGAAAATTAGGATTTGAAGTCGTGGGTCATCACCACTTATTTAATTCAATTAATTCCGCCGAATGTAAAATAATTCTGAACGTTAGAAACCCATACTCAATTATCGTATCAAGATACAAACAATTTTTTAAAAAAAATATATCAACAAGATATACTTATGATTTAGATAGTTTTTATGATTTTGTAAAAACCTATATCAGTTGGGAGAATTCTTCACCGACTCCTTATAACTACCCTAAAATATTTAATACAAGTCCCGTTAAACCTTATTTTAAGGTGAGATACGAAAACTTTATAAATGATTTAATGTCAATAGATGTTATTAATCAAAACCAAGACTTAATTCAACCTGAGTTAGAAAAACTAAAAGTAGGTAAACTAGCTTGGCGTGAAAATAGCTCAATGGACACATCCATACCTTATAATCAACATTACAGTCAAGAATCTGCAGACCTTGTTTATGAACATTATAAAAACTTATTCATATTTGATGGATATGAAAGAGATTCTTGGAAAACAATTACCATATAAAGTGGAGAGGGTGGGAATCGAACCCACATCTTCGGATTTTCAGTCCGACGCGAACTGACCAACTGCGCTACCTCTCCGATTTGGCTACCAATATGTCAAAGAACAATTTAAGTTAAAAACAAAAAACCCGAACCTTGTGAGTTCGGGTTTCCTTTTTATAGGCGATTGTGTTTAACTTAAAACACCCGAACTCGAATTTGCAAAAATATACCATTGGCAAAACATCTTGTTTACCACCTGATAATTTTTATTGTTATTAATTCGTTTCATAGTGTTCATCTTTTAAATACTTTACAAATATACAAAAGTTTATTTGAATTCCAAGCTTTTTTATTTTTAATTTTTTTCTTCACCAAATTCTCTTGCCAACCTAAGTCCTACCCCAACAAAATACCCACCAAAAAAAGAAAATAATGTTTGATTTGCAGCATCAGCAAGAATTAATAATACAATACCCATCATCGCAATAATGTGAGCCCAAAAGTATTTTGTAAACTTAATCATAAAACCATATTTGTTAATATCGCCATATTGTCACCAATTGGTGATGGTAATACAATTTTAGGTTCAACACCAAAAGTCTCAATAATCCAATTTACAATATATGGTGGGTAAACTGAAGGATAATAGTCGTGTAAAACAATCATATATTTTTCATCCAAAAATGATTTAATTACGTTCAAATCTTTTTTTACTTGTTCTGGAAAATGACCTGCGTCCAAAAAAACAAAATCTATTTTTTTAGTTGTATTTCTTGCAATCACAGTTCCAGTATCTTCAGGACTCCAACCAATATCAGGAGTTACAACATCTTTTAATCTGAAATGTTCGATTAAATAGTTAACTGATTTCCAACCATCAGTGTCTTGATATTTTTGATAATTAGCATCATCATACAAATGAGTATCCAAATGCTCTTCAATATAAGCATCCATTGTGATTAACTTACCACCTGTTTGTTTGAATCCTAAACCAAGAGCAACAGTACTAACCCCAAACGCTGTCGCTAATTCAAAACCATTTTTTAAATTATATTCAACTATTAATTTTTTTAAAAATTCAAACTCGTTTTGTCTTATTGATATTGGGAAACTATGGTTTGACATACTCAAACAATGAGATGTAACCATATGTTGTGATTCATTGTCAAACAACCCAAAGAAATTATATTTAACAGGTCCCCATTGTAATTGTGAAATTTCTAAAAACTCGTCTACCTTCATATTATTGTGTCACCTACAACAGGTTCTCCTTGTATCAATTTGTTTATTCTATTCTTAGCTCTATCACTAATTGGAATTGGGTTCCCGTCTTCATCAATACGAACAAATTTAATATGGGTTCTAAGAACCACTCTTTGTTCACCTGTGTAAACATTGTGTGCCCTACACTCCATATAAATTGTGATAGACGATGAACCTACTTTATTTGGGACACCGTAGATTTTAACTAACTGACCTTCTTTAGCTGGTTTTTCAAAAAAACATTTATCAATTGAGATAGTTACCATTCTTGGTGTGTCGCAAAGTTGCATTGCGTATCCCGCAGCCGCAGCATCAATCCAAGCTAAAAGTTTACCTCCGAATAGATTTCCGTGAAATCCTAAATCCGACTTTTTAATCGGATGAGTATTTAATAATTCCATAAATAAAATATAGTGTTTTAAATTAAAAAATCCAATAATAAACTATGTTGTGTGGGCGGGAATCGAACCCGCGACCGCGAAGGTATAAGCTTCGAACTCTCACCACTGAGTTACCACACAATTTGTACCGAAGGTGGGACTCGAACCCACAAGCTGTTAGGCACTAGTTCCTAAGACTAGCGTGTATACCATTCCACCACTTCGGCAAATTATTAACCCTCGTGATTTTCTATTCCTGAATTTTTAAATATGAGAATAAGACCAAATATTAGTAGTACGAGACTTGCAAGTGATTTAAATGGTCCTTCAGGAATAAACTGAGTGAGTATCTGTATCATAATTAAACCTGCAGAATACTCACCGGCATTGTCACTAAACAGTGCCTTCATTCTCTTATAGATTGTTGCAAAACTAAGAATTAATGCCGGAACCAAAATTACAAGTCCTAAAGAAACCAAACCCATTTGGTTAGAACCTAAACCAAAACCTAAAACAAATCCACCAAACATTGCTACGATTGTTGCCAATAGATTTCTCAAAAAGTAATTTAAACCGTTGATGGTTCCTGAAAATTCAAAGTATTTTGTCATTGTATTCATATTAAAAATTTTTGTACCGAGAGCGGGACTCGAACCCGCACGAGCATCACTGCCCAAGGGATTTTCTTACCACTATAGTTTTCACTACCAACAAAATTGTTGTTTGTGGTCTGGACTATACCTTAACCTTATCTTTTTAGACTTAGGTTCTCCGTGTCTAGTCTCTACACCTTCCTCACTATGAGGCTTGGCTCGGTATTCCCATTTTAAAGGGTTCACCGAATTTACGGAGTTCTACATTAAGGTTTTCACCCTATGCACTCAAATCCTGTTTTTGCTTCTATAGGTGTCTGTCTGCGAATGACAGTTTGGACATAATAATCTTAAGTTTTCTAACTTATGATTAGTACGTACACCGTTAATATGGTCAAGCTCAAGATTAATTGGTTTATTATTCCACTCATTTAAACCACATTCGGAACAAATATTTTCAAGAATTTTTTCTTTTATTAATCTATTCTTAAGCTTATAAGTTTGATAACTAGGATGTAGACCATCCAAGATTTCATTAATCGGTATTGATTTGGATGACATATTCTTTTTAATCCCTTTACCTGAAGGATTAGGGGAATATACACCCATTTCAACGGCAATACGTTTAAATGTATTGAAATGTAAACCTAATTTAGCTGAAGCTTGTGCCATAGTTTTAGAACTTGAAACCACCTCTCTAAATTCCGTATCATTTATTTTTACTTTCATATTAATAAATATACAGACATTACAGAAACTAAGTCCCTCGTGTCTACCTTTTCACCACCTCGGCATTTTAAAGAACGTTTTTGTTGTTTAACAACAACACAAATATAATAAAGATTATTGATTGGTCAAAGAAAGTTATAGATTTACTTCTAAAAAAGTATCACTTCTTTCATCTTCGTAGTATTCGGTATGATTTAGGATTGCGGTCATATTCTCTAAATCGAATTCCATACTACCTGCAGAACCCTCATTTATTTCCCATCCACCTGGAAGCTTATCATAAATAAAATCTTTGAAGTTTTCGGGAGCATCAAATGAAATATCGTTATTCCCATACGCCCAATCCTCAACATATCCACTATCACCACCTCCACTGTAATCGATTCTAAATTCTCTTAAACCAGGGTATTCAGATTGTAACTGTTTTACGTCATCAGATAGGTTCTCAATATCATACTCAGAAGATTCTGTGTCTGCAGCACCAGGATAAGTGGCATAACCATTTAACATTAATGTAAAATCATCAGAGTCAAATTGCATATAAGCTCTTGCGTAACTTGGGTCTTCAGGAAGACTATCAATAAGATTTTCCATACCACCCATAAGGATTTTTTTACCTACTCTGTTATAGAAATTACTAATTTCTTTTTCAATTGAAGCCGGTAACATAATAGTGTTCCCACCTCTATAAGGAACTATATCAAAATTAGAAACTGAAAAGTCCTCAAAATCTCCTTCGCGAACATATGAATCATCAATCTCAAATGGATATTGTATTTTGTTTGCATCATAAGTTGCTAATATACCGCAAAGTAATTTAAACGCTTTTTTTTCACTATCTGTTAACATATTAATAAATACATTAGTCCGTGTTTATCTTCATTGTCCTTGTCATCCATATGGGTTTTTTCTCCATAAAGAGACCATTGACCCATTCTTTTGCTGAAGGAATATAGTTGTTACAATCTTCTCTTACGTGTTGTTCTCCAACATATCTGGTATACACAGTTTTACCATCAGAATTTGTGAATGATTTACCGAATGTCTTTTCCATTTCGAAGATACCTTCAGAGTGATGTCTAAACATTCTATGTAATGAATCACCAAACCAAGATTTGGTTTCATCCATCCATAAATGTAGATGGTCATAATCTTCAGGTTTACCACCAAACTTTCTGGCGGAAGATTTACTATGTTCTAGTGGATGTGCCATCTCCTATAAATCTAACTTCGTAAGTACTACCGTGTGTTGTGTTATTTTGGAACATTTCTGCAATTCTGGTCGCTTCTTGTTCAGTTTCAAATTCGATGGGTTCTCCTTCAGAATCATTGACAATGATTGTGGTTTTTTTACCCAAATACTCTCCGTGTTTTAATACTATGTAAGGCATATTTTTAAAAATTGGTCGGGATGACTGGACTCGAACCAGCAACCCCCTGGTCCCAAACCAGGTACGCTACCACTTGCGCTACATCCCGTGATACAATAAAATATAATAAATTTAAGATTGTAAGTAAACCGGCTCAACCGGAGTTTTCCCCTTTTCATTAATCAACTTAATGAAAACATCTTGAGATACCAAAGAACGCTCCCTCTTGGGATTCTCAATCATTTTTTCAGAAGTGTTTTTTTGCCACTCCTCAAAAAATCCATACTTGTGGGCCTTCCAACCGTAGTATTCGTATAGTTCTTCGTTTGACATTTGTAATGGGATTATGTAATTAAATATTATGGAATTGTTAAATAACACCCTTATCTTTCAAATAATTAATAACGAGCAACAATTCTTCTTGGTTCAGTGAGTCCAAGAAAGATTCAAGGTCTATTTTAGCGAAATCTTCGAGTGTTGGCATAACCATACAAAAATAATAAACAAAAGTTGAATATCAAAACTATTTATCAGTAAATTTAAAAAATGAAATATATCATTACAGAATCCCAACAATCTGATTTGATTCTAAAAACGGTCTTTCGTAAAGAACCAAAAGAAAGAAACCTAATTTCAAAATTATTGAATCTTCACGACTCTGATTTTGAACTTGGTAAAATTATTTTGAATAAGGCAAAAAACGATGAGGTTGAGGATATCGTAGAAATGGAATATGGTAATATAAATTTTAAATATAGATTTATTATAAACCATTTTCCTTTTGAGATTTCTTGGAGATACAAGGTTATGTCAAATCCTAAGAATAATAAAAGGTATTCACTCAAATCTCCTGACTTGTTAGGTAACAAAGAAATTAACGTAAGTGATGATTTGTTAGAATTAATCACCGATTATCTTTATCCTAAAGGGTATGAACTAGCAAAATCTTTTGACGTATGAGTTTATCAGTTAACACATTAGTAAATTGTATGACTCCTCGGATAAAACGCTGTGGTAAAGCATAAACGCGTAAAATATTCAAGGGGGTCTATATCGACCCCTTTTTTATTTTACAATAAATTCTTATTTTTGGACTATGAGTAAAGTATTGGTTTTAAACTTTGATTACACACCACTGAACGTAACATCGCTTCAGAGAGGGTTTGTACTTGTTGATAAAGGAAAAGCCGAAATTGTGAAGGCAGATGAAAACCCTATTATCACATCATATAAGAACTACGTAAGACCCATTATCATTCGTTTGTTGAAATTTATTAATTTCAGGAATCGTGGTTTTAGGGTTAATAGGAATCGTATATTCCGTAGGGATAATCACGAGTGCGTTTATTGTGGTTCCAAAAGAGATTTAACAATTGACCACGTATTACCACGTTCAAGAGGGGGTAGAAATACTTGGACCAATTTGACAACGTGTTGTCAAAAGTGTAATCTTAAAAAAGGTGATAAAACACCTGAAGAAGCTCGTATGCAACTTCGCGTTAAACCATACGACCCAGGTTATATTGCGGAAAGTTCAGTTATAATGGAAGCTTGGGAATCTCTTCAAAATTCCTTTTTTTCTTAAAAAAAACAATTATCATTTAAATAAAAATTATTATGTCAGAAAACGTAACACCACAAGTTGAATTAACAGAACAGGATTTATCAAATGCCGTTTACATCTTTTCAGCGGCTCTTTCAAAAATCCTACAAGATAAGCAAGGCATTATCATAAAAATCGCTAATGATAGAGTAGTACTTCCTGATAACCCTGAAATGGTTATTGTATACAAAATGGATGAATCAATTCACATTCAAAAGTATGAAGGAGATATCGAAGAAGGTACTGTTGTAAATCTTCAAATAAACGATAACGAAAATAACGGTTAATGATTGTATTAGGGTTTTCTGTCGGTCACGACAAAGGTGCGGTTCTAATTAAGGACGGTAAAGTATTAATTGGTATTTCACAAGAAAGACTAACTCGTAGAAAAAATGATGGTGCTTATTCAGGTGGGGCAATCCCAACCGAATCAATAATGTATTGTCTTTCCGAGTATGGATTGACAATGGAAGATATTGATTTGATTGTTTACAGCACAACTGAAATCGAAGATAATACCTACGAAAAATTTAACAAGGTATTTAAGGTTCCACAAAAAAAGTTGAAGTTTATACCTCACCACTTAGCTCACGCATACTCTTCATTTTTTTCATCAGGTATGGATGAAGCTGCGGTAATTGTTGCAGACGCTTCAGGTAGTATTTTAAATAATATGAACAAACTATCTGAATGGTATCCCGAAAAATTAAAAGAGGGTTTAGAAGAAGGTCAAGATTGGACTGAGGGTATTGCAATATATCATATGACCAAAAATTCTTGGACTGAGGTTTATAAAAAATGGATTAAGTATCCCGTCCCAATGGGAACCGATGAATGTACATCTGTAGGTACAATGTATTCTCAAGGTTCTTTACAGTTAATATACGAACCTTCAACATCTACTTGGTCCGCAGGTAAACTTATGGGTATGGCATCCTATGCAGATAAAAACGTAGTTGATACTGCAGAACTATATGCACATTTTACCGATGAAACCGAGACAGATATTTGTATCCCAAACAATGTTATTTACCCAAGAGTTCATTGGAAAAGTGATTTCTATTCTAAATCGTGCGTTGCGGGAATCTACCAAAGAGAACAAGAACGTATTTCTTTGATGTTAGCAAAAATTGCTAAAAATCTTACCAACTCAAATAATGTATGTACATCAGGAGGTTCGTTTTTGAATTGTAATTCAAATGAGAAAATATTACACTCAGGGTTATTTGAAAATGCGTTTTTTATACCACCAGCTGATGATAGTGGTATTCCATTAGGATGTGCTTGGTATGCATATCAACAAGTTTCCGAAGTAAAACAAACTGAATTAATATCACCTTATTTTGGGAAAAAATATCCTAATACCGAAATTTGGGACTCAATAAATAAAGTCGCTCAAGGATTTAGAATGGAACGTTTTGATGACTTAGACCAGTTGGTCACAGTTATTGCCGATAGGTTGGCAGAAAACAGAGTTATCGGTTGGTTTCAAAATGGAAGTGAGATTGGTCCAAGAGCTTTAGGTAATCGTTCTATCTTAGCATCACCATCACCGTTTTGGATGAAAGACCATATCAACCACGATATTAAGAAAAGAGAGTGGTATCGTCCATTTGCACCGGCAGTATTGTATGAAAGACAAGGTGAGATATTTGAACTTGATTACTTTTCACCACATATGTTAGTAACAACTCAGGTAAACGAAGAATGGAAAAATAAAATACCTGCAGTTACACACGTAGATGGAAGTGCAAGATATCAATCGGTAACACTAGAAACTAATGAACGTTTTTATAAACTAATTAGTAAGTTTAATGATATGACAGGTATCCCCGTTTTATTAAACACAAGTTTTAATGGACCAGGTGAACCTATTGTGGAGACTCCTTTAGATGCGTTTAATTGTTTTGTTAGACAAAACATCGATGTCTTAGTAATTGGTGACTACGTTATTTCAAGAGAAAATTGATTCGTAACATTTATTTTATTATTTTTGTATCAAACAAATAATTTATGGATATTTCTAAAGAATTTCAAAACTACTACGTTAAACATTTAGGTAAATCGTCATTGGACCTTCATTACCAAAACTTACAAATCGAAGCATCGGCAACTCCTTACATCTTAGAGGAAAGAGAGTTACGGGCAACACAAATCGATATCTTTTCTCGTTTAATGAGAGACCGTTTGTTGTGGTTAGCAGGTCCTGTGGATGACCGTATGTCAACAGTAGTTCAGGCACAACTTATGTTCTTGGACTCGGTAGACTCTACAGACATCACAATGCACATTGACTCACCAGGTGGTTCGGTTAAATCAGGACTCAGTATGGTTGATGTTATGGATTACATTAAATGTGATATCCGAACAGTAAACACAGGAATGGCTGCATCAATGGGTTCAGTATTGTTAGGCGCAGGAACTAAAGGTAAACGTTCTTCTTTGAGATTTTCTAAAACTATGTTACACCAAACTTCAGGTGGCGCCGGTGGTAACATTCAAGATGCTCGTATCAACTTCCAAGAGTGGGAAAAAGTTAACAAAATTCTTTTTGAACTTTTGGGCGAATTTTGTGGTAAAGACCCAAAACAAGTTGAAGAGGATGCTTCTCGTGATTTTTGGTTGTCGGCTCAAGAGGCTGTTGATTATGGAATTATCGATGAAATCGTTGTATCAAAAAAAAGAGGGTAATTAAACCCTCTTTTTTAGATTTTGGAACACCCCCCTCTTTTTAGATGTTTATATCTAGCGAGTCTCCTCGGAAGATTCCGTATTAGGTTGTGATTGCTTCTTTAGCTTTGCTAAATAAACCACAAACCGTACCACTAATCATATTCTCTACAGACTTAACAGTTTCGGTCTTTTTAAGAGCATTACCAATCAAGTTTCTAAAGAAGTCAAAGAATACTCCCGACACCTTTTGATTATCTTGTTGGTATCCGATAACCATTGCCTCAACCATAGATTCAGCGATTAACGTGGTTAGTGTTTTACAATCCCCACGAAGAGCTTTAACAAGCTCTCTTGGGTTTGTAGCTAATATTGATGTAGTCATTCTTGACAACCACCATTTTTCGATTCCTAAAGTTTCAAAAACAGACATCAATAGACTTTCAAAAATTTGTTCTATTGCCGTGTCCATTCCAAGACCTAATACCGATTTCATACCTGAGAAAAAATCTTGTTCACTAATGTATTCGCTTTCATACACCAAAGACATTTCGTTCAACATCATAAAGGTTAATGAAAGTCTTTTAGATTCTTCCATTTCTTTAAGGTTTACGAAGAAATTCTCATCATTAGCAATTGCTCTAATACGAGACTCTGCCAGTAACTTACCAACTTCACGTCTTTCTTTTTGCTCTTTAATTAGCTCAATATTTTTTCTTACGGTAGATTTCATTACTTATTAGGTTGTAATTTTCTCATTACATTAATGATGTTATATTGGTTTGTACGACTTACAGCATTGTATTTGTTTTGGTCACGGTCATTACCTTCAAGAGCCATAATTAACTTTCTTGTATCAGGTCCTGCATTGTATTTACCTCTTTTATAGTAAACATAACACTTATAAGCGTTACCAGCATTTTGTGTGTTAACCGCATCCATCTCTCTTGTATCAGTCTGCCATTGTTCGTACCATTGTTGGAATATGGTTCTACAAGTTTTTTCACTGATTAATTGAGCGTCAATTGTTTGTCTTTGTACGTCAAGTCCGCTTTGAGCGTCGTCTTTTGAAGGATTTTTCAATACTATAATGTCTTTTGATAAAACATCACCTTTTGGTACTGTAATTCTCATCCATCTTTGTCTTTGTTCCTCAGTTGCTTTATCGTAAAGAACAAATCTTTTTGCGTTTTCATCCGTAATTCCTTCAGGTTGTTCTTCTGTTGAGATTTCATCAAATGATGTTTCTTCAACTCCTGGTACTGATTCCAAATACGCCTTAAGATATTCTAAAGCAGTGGTTGATAATTCGCCAGCCTGTTTTTTACGAAGAGACATCACAAGAGTATCAGGACCAATATTCAATTTCATCCATAACTCAGGATTTCTCATAACCGATTCTTTATCACCAGCCGGTAAGTCTTTATATTCTTGCCATCCAACATCAATTAAAGCCTTTTTTCTTGTCTCAAGGTCTTGTCCAACAACATCAATCGCCTTACAAGTCCAATTGTTTAAATAAACTAATTTCTCTTTACCATCAGCAGTTGGAGTATAAACCTCGTAACTCATATCAGGGAAGTAATATAGAGTATCACCAGCTTTAAAAACTTCCAATCCTGATACACTATCCTTATATGGAGCGGGTGCCTTCAAAACTAATGCGTCCATTGTAACACCTTTAGAATTGGCTTTCTTACCTACAGTTGCAGTTTTTAATTTTCCACACCCAGCTTTTGCGGCATTTAACAATTCTAAACCTTGTAACGCCTTAACACCTTGTTCGTTTACTAAATTTGATTCACTAACCAATGTTTTATCAAATAGGTGTCCCATAAGAAGGTCTCTAACCTTATTATGACTTTCTAATATTCTACTTTTTTCTTCCTCTGAAATTAATATTTTTTTCATAATTTAAATTGATTTAATCCATTGCGTTAGGGTCAAAAGATACTTGTTGACCTTGGTCTTGTTGTGATTGTGAGTCTCCACCCATATCTTGTGCCCCTTCTTTACCTCTGTCTGAAGTTCCTGCTTCAGGTGTTGGTGTTGGTTTATTTCCATCTTTAATCGATAATGATTTTGAACAGATAGATTCAACATCTTCAGGTTTGAACCCTGTTGAAACCCCTAATTCCTGTAATTTTTTGTTTGTATTGATTCCCCAAATACCGTCAACAACTAACCCTCCGATACATTCTTGAACTCTTCTAATATATGGTGATTTACACCCATAAGTTTGGAAATCATCTTTACCACTACAATCTTTAAAACTACTTGTAGGTGGTTTTTTATTTCCACCCCCTGTTTCTGTTTCTGTTTTTGGAGTTTCTTCCATATCCTCAGGGGCAGTATTACCCATAAAATACCATAATAACCAAAGAACACCGGCACCTATACCGATTCTTTTACCCCATTTTATCCAGTTTGCCCAAGTTTTTGTACCTTTTTTTCCTTCTTGCTCAATTTGTTCTTTGGCACCCTTTTTAAGGGCTTCCTGTAATTCTAAAAGTTGTTTTTCTGTTAGGGCAGGTCTCTTTAATGTTTTTGTACCACCTTTAGCCTTTTTAACGGTTTTAGAACCTGCCTTTGCCGCCCTACTTGCCTCGGGAAATACGTTAGTAATATTGTTAACTATTTTATTATAGTTTTTATTAATATTTTGTGACGTGGCAGCAGCAGCTTGTTTTTTTGCGGTCGTACCTGTTTGTTTTTTCGATAATTTTTCGGCCTCTTCTTTGGCAATTCTAATAGCCTCAGCCTTTAATCCTGCTTTCTGTGGTCCGGTTAAACTTTTTAAACCAGCTCTTTGTAATACTTCTTTTTCAATATTCGCAGCAGTATTTTTTGTGTAAACAGCAGTCTGTTTAACACCGTTTCTTAATGCTAATAGCACTTCTTTTCTGATTATAGTGGTAATTTGTTTCTCAACTGCAGCTGATAGGGATTTTCCAACTATGTTTCCAATAGCACCTTCACTAATAATTGATTTTCCGTATCCAAGTATTCCTTGAATTCTTGACACTTCGGTTAAAAGATTATTCATTTTTTTTTAATTATAAATATGTTAGTTTATTTTAAACTTATGTCTGTTTGTTTGATTTTTTACCTGGTATACTCTTCCTTAAGAATTCACTTCCTGCGGCGGCGGCTTTACCTAACACATCCTTCGCTTTTTGTGGTACATATTTCATAACACCTCTCTCATCCATTTGGATTCCCATACCTTGTATTCCAGCATTATCAATTTTACCATCAGTCCTTAATTGAGTGTATTTACTAAATTCAGGAGTTTTATTAAAACAGTATGAATATTTTTTTACCGCAGCCTCAGTGTTTTTATCGTATGTTTTCCCACCTGTAATTGTTTTTGGGTCAACAAAACATTCGGGTTTGTTATCAAAAAAAGAATTTTGTATACCATCACTAAAGAACTTATTTATAAGTCCAACATCATTACCTGAATCTCCAATTCCTAAAACAACTTCTTTGGTTAAATAACCTGTGATTACACCAGCAGTAACTGCCACCGCTCCTTGTTTACTAAATAATTGTGATATAAACTTATCCACTCCGTCCAAAACCTTACTAACACCTGACATTACCGAACTAACAACTTTTTTTGCACCAGGAATATATTTTACAATTAAATCTCCAAAAGATTTTAATGAGTTAGAAATACCTGGTAACATATTTTTGAATTTAGTTAAGGTACTTTTTAAAAATTTACTCATTGGTTTGCCAGCTTTAACCGCTCTTATTGCGGTTTTGGCTGTAAGTCCGGCTGCGGCGGCAAAGGCAAATGAAATTAAATCAGTTAATAAACCAACATAAGGGTCTTGTCTTCTTTCCTCATCTTGAGGGTCAAAGTTTCCAGTTGTTATTTCAAAAATATCCAAAATAACAATCATTGCCCATATCAACTTATTAATACCTGATGTTACAGGTATCATTGCGCTAACAACATCAACTATGGTACCCATCATAGTGTAGGCATTTCTTCTAATCCATCTAAGAAGAGGTAAAAATCCTTTCATTAAAATAGATTTTGCAAAACTAGCAACTCCCTTACCTATAGCACTACCAACTTTTTTTACACCATCCCAAACCTTTCCTGCGGTTTTTTTAATCCAATCCCACTGTTCAGTTAATAACCCATCGTCATCTAATGAAACAACGCATTCTAAAAATAACTCTTTAGTCCAAACAATCGAGTTAACAACACTCTCCTCAATAACATCAACACCTTTATTAATATTCTCATTAATAATTTCATTTATTACCCAAGTATTCTCCCAAATATTACCAATGTAACCAAGTTCTTTTGATATTAGATTATCAGCAAAAATCATATACTTTTGATTTTCAGTGACCACAAAATCAAAAATTACATCATCATTAGAATTCTCCAACAAATCATAATTTTCATTTAATGTTTTGTTACTATCAAAACCCATTAAAAACTTACTTCTATCTAATAGTTTATTCATACTTTATAAATACTAAGATTCTTTAGCGGGATTTGCGTGACCTCGTTTTAAACCTGTAAACCATTTATATCCTGAACCACCATAGGTTTTACCCATAGCCCTTCCACTCTCCCATTTATAACCAGGTCCACCATAGGTTTTACCCATAGTTCTTCCACTCTCCCATTTTTTAACAGGTGTTGCAGACGCAGAACCACCAGTATCACCACCTCCTGTATCAGCGGATGCTTCGCCCTCTTGTTCCACAAATTCTTCTTTAGAAAAGTTGGAAAATTGGCGTAAAATACCTAATATTGCATCAACATCTGAATTCATAACCTATAAATAGTTTTATCTATGAAAATATTATCTTTACGTGGTATCATATCCATACTACTAATTTTCTTAACTTTCTCCTCTTGTGAACGATATGTTACAGAGTGTGCAACACCTACCTTAAGTGGAAAGTATGTTATCTCTAAAGTTAAGATACAATCCGTAAAACAAAATACTAGTAAAGATACTACTTTATACACAGGAGACTTATGCATCACCTCAATGCCATACCCATTTGATACATTCTTTGTTGATGATTTTAAATTACATATGGATTACGCGACAATTAGATTTAAACAGTTGGGAACAACAGTATCTGGAGAAGATGTGTGGGAGTTTGATGATATATTTTATACAATAAGAAATTGTACTCCTTACTATGTTGGTGATTTACAATTTGATTACCAATACAATGAAGGTTCAAATTATGTTTATCCAAGACTTACCTTCTTTGTTGAAGACGATGGTTTTGAACATTTACAGATTAAAACAAAAGGAGTTTGGCCTCACTTAGAGTGGGGTGAAAATGTAATGTATACATTTTTCTTAACAAGAACGGGTCCTTAAAACGGTGTTGATTTTGGTAGACTATCGGGATTAACCATATAATATTCGTTTAGAAACGATATCAATTCATTTTCATCTATGTCAATGGTATCATCATCAAATGAGTAATCTTCGTCTTCATCATCATAAAAATCATCAAATAGGTCAAAGGTTTCATCTTCTAAAACATAACCGTATTCTAATACCAAACTATAATCTATTTTATCTTCTCGTATCTCGTCTTCAGAATCTGTTATCGTTCTAAATTGTACTTCGAGAAGGTTTTTGTCCGTGTCTATCCTTGAGCTAACAATTTCTAATATTTCCATAGTATTAAACTTTACTAACAAATATTCTAAAATCTACAGAAATTCACTTTCCATATAGTAAGAATTAAATTATTTTTATAAAAAAATATTATGAGAGTAAACGCACTTGTTATTGATGATTTTTATGCCGAACCTGAAAAAGTTAGAGAGTTTGCATTAAAACAAGAATTTAAAGTTAGAGGTAATTATCCAGGACAAAGAACGGTATCATTTTTGAATGATTCACTTAGAAAAAAATTACAGGACATATTATATCCTTATGCCGGTAATATTACAGATTGGGGTGGGGAATATACAGGTTCATTTCAATACACAGTTGCTGCAGACCGTTCTTGGATTCATTCTGATTCAACAACTGATTGGGCAGCATTGGTTTATCTAACACCTGACGCACCGTTAACTGCAGGCACAGGAATCTTCAAACATAAAGCAACAGGACTTATGAATTGGGATTACAGAAACAAATCTCAAGAATACTTAAAGACTGCACCTCCAGGTGATGATTTTCAAGATATGACAAAATGGGATATGGTTGACAGGTTTGGTAACTTATTTAATAGATTAATTATGTATCGTGCAGACAATTACCATATGTCATTAGATTATTTTGGTAGTAATATGGAGAATGGGAGATTATTCCAAGTTTTCTTTTTCAACACCGAGCACTAATTCAAAAGTTTTTGGGTCAGTATTTCGAATCACTTCTAAAATACCACTAGGACAATAACACTTACGAAATAAATGGGTTGCATCAATTAGCAACCCTTTTTTAAATCCTAAAAATTCAGGTAACCAAGTATTTTTAACTGTATACAAAAAACGAGATTTAAATCCCTGATTAATCAAAAAATCATATGAATCTTTTGTATACGATTCATATATTTTTATACCAAACATTTTTTGATATTCTAATAAAATATTAGTTTCAGGATTTTTTTCACCATAAATTGGTTTTATAGTCGTAGGCATTTGTTGATTTTCTTCCGCAATAAAATGCCAAAAGAAAATTTCTTCTCTTTTGGCAATTTCATCAAACTCGGATATTGATGTTATCTTAAATTCGCTCCCGCTAACCACGTAACCAATGACATTCTAGTACCTGAAACTACAGGTGTAACTCTATGTAAAACAAATGAAGAAAAGAACGTAACTTGTCCTTTTTTCTTAGGAATAGTTGTAACACCTCCGCCAGGGTTTAATTGTAAATCACCACCTTCATAATCCTCAGGGTCTGATAATTGGATTACACAAGATAATTTTCTATTTGAAATACCAGGTCCTAAATCTGCGTGCCAATCATAATGGCCACCATCATCATAATATCTGGTGAATTGTAAATCATCATCGTATCCCCAAATGTCGTAGTTCCACATTGATGAATTTGCAACTTTAGCCAATTCAGTAATTTTATCATATAACCAAGCATATTCATTTGTTTGTGGAATCCAAGAGATTTCACTTTTTCTATAATCTGATACCATTTCTTCACTATCCGCCACAGTAGTTGCCTTTTGTTTTGGTAGTAAACCTGCAAGAGCAATAATTTTGTCACACTCTTCAGGTGTAAATCCATCCGCAAAGTAGTAATAATTGAAGTGGTCAATGTTTGTCCGATGACTTCTGAGGAATTTTCTCGATACGTTCATAATTTTTTATTTAAAAATAAACGATTGAGAACTATTATTCAAGAGGTATATGAAAAAAAATAAAGTTGTGGATTTGGTATTGTTTTATGATGAAATCGAAATCTTAAATAAGAGAATACAATATCTAAGCGAGATTGTTGATTTAACAATAATCATAAATTGTGGTAAAACTACACTAAAAAATTATAGTGAAGATGTTATTGAGTTAAAATTTGATTCTGATTTTTCACTAAGAAATAAAACGATTGTCAATAAAATTATTGATAAGTTTGGGAATAAATACTTCAAATATTCCGACAACTTTATTTTCTCAAGAGTATTTGAGATTCCTGACATTACAAATATTGTAGATGAGTTATCAAAAATAGATTCATTTCCTAATTTTATTTTTCACAAAAAACTAATGTGGACTCAAAATAAAAAAACAATATTTGATTACCCTGGAGTTGTATTGTTTAAATACAGTGAACTGCAAGTTAACCCTAAAATTTTAGATTATTTTGATAGATGTAAAAGTAATCTGAATGGTATGTCAATTACCGGTAATTCGGGATGGAATATACAAACTTTTCAGGATGATGAAAAATTACATAAAGGATTAGAATTTTACGGTGATACATCCATTTCATTAAATCTACTAAAGTGGTATAAAGAATCTGGATATGATTTTATGTTTCCAACTCATAGAGTAGAAAATAATTACGAACTTGACCTCCCACCAATTTTTAAAACTTTACAACAAGAAACACCTAATAGAAACCCTATCAATGTTCTTATAACCAATGACTTTGATATGGTCAACAAATCCCAAGACGATTTCAGGATATTCTTTACGGACTCAAATATTCAAACAACAGATTTTATAGTTCACAACCCTAAAACACCTACAAGAGTTTTATATGGTAGTAAAAACTACGACGATTTTAAATTAGATTACAAACTTAATGAATTGTTATTTTTACTTAAAAATTTGAATTTAATCGATGAAGATAAGATTCATATAAAAATAAAATCCGAATCTTTAGACTCGGATTTTAAAAGAAATTATGGTGAATTTAGAAAATCAATTCCATCTGAAATGATTAGAAATTTTTCATCCTCTGAAACATCTCCAAAATCATTTTTTGCTCTTTTTGAGCTTTTACGTTCTCGTTAGTAAATACACCACCATCAAAAGGTCCTCCAGATACGAAGTTGTAAGCACTTTTCTCTCCGTCGTATTCTTCTTCACCACTATATTCATCATCCATTTGATGGTCTAAATTTGCAATCATTTGTCTTGCTTCAGGGTCCCAATCGTGTTGTGATTCGTAATCCAACTCATCTTGTTGTTGTTCGTATTCATCTTCCAAACCTTTGTTTGGGTCATTGTCATCTTCAAAATCAACAGGTCCTCCTGACATAAAATCATACTCAGGGTCAACCTCATCATATTGTTCTTTGTAGAGATTCTTATGCATACCTTCAAAAGTATCAACATCATTTGATGAACCTTCGATGTAATCAAAACCAGCACTTGGGTCTAAATCCTCAGAATCATATAAGTCTTGACCATACATTTGCTCATTCACACTACCACACTGTTCACAAACATCTTCTTTCATTGTACCTCCACACTGTTCACACATATTTTTGTGGGTAGACTCGTTAATCCCTACATTTGAAAATCCTTTAATTTTACCTGTATTACTTAATGTCATACCTTGTTGGTCCAATCTATGGTCTTGTACGGATAGTGGAGTTAAATTATTTTGTGATTGTAATGTAGCAAAACCATCATAGGGCTTATTATGTAAAGAAAGAATACTTTCTCTTTCTTCATTTGTTGGTGTCCATATTGCTAAACTTTTCATAGTTTTTTTTATTATAAATACCATCACCTTTGTCTTTTACACAAAAAGGTCTTATCTTTGTCGTATGACTATTGAGGAGATAAAAGAACTAGCAGAGGGAGCCATTATTTTAGATGGTCTTGATGATGCCATCATAGGTATGGCTGAGGAATTCGGAAACGGTCCTCGTATCGTATATTCTAAATCTAAAATTTTTAAAATACTAATGGAAAGAGATGGTATGGAAGAAATTGAGGCAATTGAATTTTACGAATTTAATATCCTTGGTTTATTCGCTTCACCTCAAAATGCCATTTTTTTAGAAGACACTTATTAAATTTTAAACATATGTTGACACTTACATTTAACACAAGAACAAAAACCGCAACAATTAAAAACCAAGATAATAAAATTCTTGGGGATTTCACGAATGTCCCAACCGTAAAAATACGTGAAGGATATTATGAAATTATGCAAAAAGAGCTTACAGACCAAGGAGATGAAGTTTCACTACCTATTTGTAGACTTCCAATTCAAAATACTTTGATGTTTATTGAAAAAATTTAATTAACTTTGTCCTATGGACTTTTCACTTAGACTACTGAACAAATATCAAAACCAAGGTTTGTTATACAGCCAAGTACACCCTACTTTGCCGTTAACTATCTGGAATTATACTGAGAAAGTTCAGTACGAGGGTCTGTGGGATGAGGTTACATTAGCTTGTCGTGGATTGATTACCGATGACACTGGTACTCCTGTTGTAAGACCATTCAAAAAATTCTTCAACTATGAAGAACTCATTGGTAAAAACGTAATACCTGAAAAAGGTGATTATGTCTATGTTCAAGAGAAGATGGATGGTTCTTTAGGCATCTTATTCAATTACAAAGGTGAATGGGTTATGTCGACTCGTGGCTCATTTACATCTGAACAAGCTATAATGGGTCTTGAGATTTTAAAAAACCGATACATTTTAGATTCT